>Ga0065165_1000385_pt1 | contig 71560 bp, 57 predicted proteins | sample AraplaMF_Cvi_mMF_FD_63813 | JGI IMG/M metagenome (GOLD analysis project Ga0065165, IMG submission 63813) | Arabidopsis root microbial communities from the University of North Carolina, USA - plate scrape MF_Cvi_mMF (version 2) (version 3) | ecosystem: Host-associated > Plants > Roots >... | reverse complement strand
GCATCCTTACATTTGGGAAGCTAAGAGCAGGTTATGCTCAGGTTGGAACCGACCTGGGACCTTATCAAACATCGCTATCTTATATCGTAGGAATTGGATATGGAAATAATCCAGCTATGAGCCTGCCACTCACCTTGCCCAATTCTTCGTTAAAACCAGGGAAATCATCATCCTATGAGGGTGGTATCGATCTTCAGTTCTTTAACAATCGTCTTGGATTTGAGTTCACAGCCTATAAAAACAACAACGCCAATCAGATCATTCCGCTTGCCGTAGCATCCACCAGCGGTTATAACAATGCCATTACGAACGCTGGCCTCATCAGAACAACCGGGCTGGAACTTCACATTTCCGCCCAACCGGTCAAAATGAATGATTTCACATGGGAACTGGATATCAATGCAGACCGTAACCGATCCACTGTGGTGAGCTTAACTGAACAAAGCAACAACTATCGCCTTGATGGCCCGCAATGGCGAGCACTTACATTGAACGCACGCGTCGGAGAACCTTGGGGAATGCTGGAAGGTGTCGGGATCAAAAAAGATGCACATGGTAACAAAGTCGTGTATTCTCCCACGCCCGAAAACGTCAAAGCCGGAAAAGCTGGCTTATACATCAAAGAAAACAATGTCAATTTGGGCAATGTACTACCCAAATTCAAAGGCGGGCTCATCAACTTAATCACGTACAAAGAGTTCAGTCTTCAGGCAAGTACTGATTTCGTAGTGGGTGGTAAGTTCTTCTCCGTCACCCGTATGTTCAATGCAGGATCAGGTCTCGCAGCCGAGACGGCAGGTAAAAATGACCTTGGAAACCCTAAGCGTGACGCCCCCGACAATGGTGGCGGTGTCTTGCTAGATGCTGTCACGGAAGACGGCGAGTTAAACACCTATCGAGTGGATACGCAAAACCTTTATGAAAACTGGCTGTTTGCACTTAATGAACACTGGATTTACGACAAAACGTATGTCAAATTCCGGGAGCTTTCAATAGGATACAAAATATCTAAGAAACATTTAGGCAAGCACATTAAATCTGCCAGCGTATCACTAATCGGTCGCAATTTATTCCTGATTTATAGCGCCCTCGGCGGCGGAATTGATATTTCAGAAACAGAAACGCTATGGTTCGAAGGTGGCCAACTTCCACCGGTGCGATCCATTGGAGTAACCCTTAGAATAGGCCTTTGAAAAACCTCACATTAAAATCTAATTATCATGAGAAACAGCTGGTACTCATTCACCGCCATCCTGACGCTCTCTGTTCTTATCTTGGGCTGCGTTCATCTTGGGGACATTAATATCAATCCCAACAATCCTTCTGCTCCGAACACTGCCGGATTGCTCACCGGTGCACTGCGTAATGTTGGAATAATAAACGCGCAGGTTGGCCCCGGCGGAGCTAATATCGTTCCGGCCATGTACGTACAACAATTGGCAGATGTAACTTACATTGAGGATTCCAAGTACAAAACCATCAATTTCAATTATAATGGTTGGTACGCAGGTCCGCTAATTAATCTCCAACACATTATCGAGCTTAATACCCAGGAAGACACAAAGGTTAATCACCTCTCATTTGGGTCCAATAATAACCAGATCGCTACTTCCAGAATCTTGAAAGCTTATTTCTTTCAATGGATCACTGATCGCTGGGGGGACATACCGTATTCCGAATCACTTAAGGGAGAAGGCGACTTTACTCCTGCTTTTGACAAACAGGAAATGATCTATACTGATCTGTTCAAAGAGTGGAAAGAAGCCACGGCCCAATTTGATGATGGCAAACCGGCGCAGGGAGATATATTGCTTGGTGGGAATATTCCCCGATGGAAAAAATTCGCAAACTCACTTCGGCTTGTCGCTGCACTTCGGCTGTCAAAGGTCAAACCGGAATTAGGTAAGCAAGAATTTCTTTCGGCGCTTAATGACGGCGTTCTAAATTCCAGTGAAGACAATGTTCAGTACAAATTCCAGGGAGATGTTGCCAATGAAAACCCGATTTATAGTAATTATGTCACAGGCAACAGGAAAGATTACGCACTGAGCGATGTCTTCATCGATTATCTAAAAAAAACTTCTGATCCGAGACTTCCGTTTCTCGCTGCAAAAAACCTTTCCGGTCAATACGTAGGTGTTCCCTATGCGCTAGGCGGAAAGAAGGCCCAGGACGTTTCTCTTATTGGCCCAATACTCTCCCAGCAAAATTCGCCAGTAAATGTTCTCACATATTCGCAAATACTATTCACGCAAGCCGAGGCAGCCGTCCTCGGCTGGACGAACGACGATCCCAAAGTGCTCTATGAATCAGGTGTCAAAGCATCATTACAGCAATGGATGGGTAGCAGCTACTCCGAAAATGCGCTCAAAGCCTACCTCGCGCAACCCGACGTAACCTATGCCGCAAATGCCGCTATCGAACGCATTAGCACGCAGCGATGGATCGCACTCTTTTTCCAGGGCACCGAAGCGTGGTCTGAATGGCGAAGAACCGGGTTCCCTATCCTGAAACCCGCTGCAACTACCCTCAACGGCGGCACGGAAATTCCCCGCCGCCTCGCCTATCCTGTAACCGAAAATACGCTCAACCACGAGAACTATCAGGCCGTTTTAAGCAGCCAGGGCAAAGACGACCATTACACCAGAGTATGGTGGGATAAGCCCTGAACCAGATAAATTACAAGTTTCCCAATAGTACATTTTCAGCCACGTGCTTCGCGTGGCTGAACTTTTTTAGCAAAAAAATCCGCACAAAGTCTTCAAAACAATGCCATTGTAGCATTGCGTCATTCGATTTTCTTTAACTTTGAGGGTTATCCAACTCTTGAAAAAATGGAATTTCTAAAAAGCGACCGCCTGAATCATCTGAAATACGAGATCCGCGGTGCTACCTACCAAAAAGCGTTAGAGCTTGAAAGTCAGGGCTACAAAATCCATAACCTGAACATCGGTAACCCCGCGCCGTTCGGTTTCGATTCGCCCGACGAGATCGTCCACGACATTATCATGAACATCCGCAATGCGCAAGGCTACTCGGATTCACGTGGTTTGTTCGCGGCGCGTAAGGCGATCATGCACTACACGCAAACAATTGGTATTCAAGATGTTGAAATCAACGACATTTTCATCGGAAACGGTGTAAGCGAGCTGATCCTGCTCTCAATGCAGGCATTGCTCAACCCAGGCGACGAGATTCTCGTGCCTTCTCCGGATTATCCTTTATGGACGGCGGCGATCTCCCTGAGCGGCGGCACACCGGTACATTATATATGTGATGAGGAGGCAGATTGGAACCCCGATCTGGACGATTTGGAAAAGAAAATCACTTCACGCACCAAAGGGATTGTGATCATCAATCCCAACAACCCGACAGGCGCGGTTTACGATAAAGAAGTACTCGCGCGTATCGCCCGCATCGCGGAAGAACACGGACTGATCGTTTTCTCAGACGAGATTTACGATAAGATCCTTTATGACGGGGCTGTACATCATCCGATGGGCTCGTTTGTAAACGACACGCTTTGTGTGTCTTACGGCGGGTTGTCGAAGAACTACCGTTCTGCTGGTTTCCGAGGCGGATGGATGATCCTCAGCGGCGCAAAGCAGAAAGCCAAATCTTACGCGGAAGGCCTGCTCCTGCTCGCAAGCATGCGCCTGTGCGCGAACGTACCTACCCAGTACGCGATCCAGACAGCGTTGGGCGGTTACCAGAGTATCAAAGAACACGTGGTACCGACAGGTCGGTTGTACAAGCAAATGAACCTGGTTTATGACAGACTGACGTCCATTCCGGGTATTACGTGCGTGAAACCGAAGGGCTCACTGTACGTCTTCCCTAAAATCGACCTGAAAAAGTTTGGTTTCAAGGCGGACGACCAATTTGTATACGAGCTGCTTTCCGACCAGAAAGTGCTGGTAGTCGCCGGAACGGGCTTCAATTATCATCTGGACCCGCATTTCCGGATTGTGTTCCTGCCGACCGTCGATGAACTGAACCAGGCGATGGACAAGCTGGAATTCTTCCTGACCAACCGCCGCGTGATGTCGACGCGTACCGTTGAAGACATTATCGCGTAAGTAACATTTAACCTAAACCTCCACTGAAAGTACTTTTTGCCCGATGACCTTACCCCACAGAACCATTCAGGAGGCCAAACGCCAACGGCTGTTCCTCCTCCTTTGCGGTATCTTTCTCACCAACGCACTCATTGCGGAGATCATCGGCGGTAAAATATTTTCAGTGGAGACGCTTTTAGGCATTGCTCCGGCTCAGTTACCGATCGGTGGCCAGAAGCTGGATTTTAATATGACGGCAGGGGTGATCAGCTGGCCGATCGTTTTTATTACTTCCGATATTATCAACGAGTATTTCGGTCGGAAAGGCGTCAAAAGAATCTCCTATGTCACTTCGGCGCTGATCGTCTACACGTTCCTGATCATTTATGTCGCTACCAAGGTGCCGCCTGCACAGTTCTGGCTCGACCTCAACAACACCGACTCCCAGGGTAACACATTCAATATCAACGACGCATTCTCCAAAATCTTCAACCAGGGCCTGGGCATCATGATCGGCTCGATCACAGCCTTTTTACTGGGGCAATTGCTCGATATCCTCGTGTTCTCGTGGCTCCGCCGAAAAACGGGCAGCCGGTTCATCTGGCTCCGTGCCACCGGATCGACTATGTTTTCACAGCTGATCGACAGCTTCGTCGTGATCGGGATCGCGTTTTATGTTTTCGGGAACTGGGATTTGAAACTGGTCTTTTCGGTAGGTACCATTAACTACCTTTATAAAGGCGTGGTGGCGATCCTTCTGACGCCGCTACTATACATAGCGCATTATTTCATCGACAATTACCTCGGCAAGGAGTACGCCGAAGAGCTCTCGCACCAGGCCGCGCACGAGTAACTTTTAAAGCGCCACTTGTCTCCGCATATTATCCAGCATCACGGCGGTGGCAATACCGACATTCAGTGATTCGGCCTCCCCGAAGCGCGGGATCATGATTTTATGGGTCACCCATCGCTCCACCTGTTCGCCAATGCCATTGGACTCATTACCCATGACAATGATCCCGCCGTTGGCAGGAAACTCAAATTCATACAACGAATCGCCCCCCAGAAATGCGCCTATTACCGGTTGCGTCACGTCTTTTACTTTTTCAAAATACTGTGTTAAATCGGTGTAATAGAGCTTTACGCGTGTAAATGATCCCTTGGCTGCGGCGATCACTTTGGGGTTGTAAACATCGGTCGTGTCGCGCGAGCAGATGATTTTGGTAATGCCGTACCAGTCGGCGACGCGGATAATGGTACCCAGGTTGCCCGGATCCCGCACGTCGTCGAGCATGAGCATATATTCCCCTGGTGCGGAAGACAAGAATACATTTTCCTTCGTTTTAGCCACAGCGAGACACGAATCGTTGGTTTGAAACGATCCCAGGCCTTCCAGTTCCTGCGCAGTAACCGTTTCGAGGATTACGTTATGGCGGGTTAAAATACTTGAGTATTTTTGCTGAAATTCCTGTGTTACCAGTACAAACTCGATCTCAAAGTCGGAATCCAGTAATTCCAGTACGCTTTTGGCACCTTCTATCACAAATGCCTCGTGAAGCTGCCGGTACTTTTTGATTTTAAGCGAGTTAATATACTTGATACGATTTTTTGACAACATTGAATATTAATTGTAGGACGATATACGGCTGGTTGATTTTCCTGATTCTAACGGGACTGTTTTCCTGCGCACCCAAACCCACTTCCAAAGGTTACCTGCTCGGCAACTCCGCCATCAAGGGCAATCGCGTGATCAGCGATTCGGAACTGGATGCATTGATCCCGCAAAAACCTAACCGACGGTTGCTCGGCTTTCCCATATTTCCTTACGTTGGTCTTTACCGGTTTGGCGAGCTGTTTTACAACCGCGAGGAAAAGCAGCGCAGGGTGATCGAGGTAACGCAAAATTACCAGAAAGAATCCCAGGAACACGCAGATTCCCCCCGAAAGCTTGAAAGAATCAACACCAGGTACGCCAAGAAGCTCGAAAAAGCGCAGTTAAGAGCTACCCAGGGTAACTTTTGGATGCGGGTACTGGGCGAAGCGCCGGTATTCTACAACCAGGCCGACGTGGTGCTTAATGCCGAGAAGATGCAGAAATACCTGTACAACAATGGCTTTTTCGACGCAAAAGTAACTTTCGACCCCGATACGATCTTTAAAAGAATCAGGGTCAATTACCTCGTGACCGAAAACCGGGCGACGATGATCCGCAATATCCATTATCAGATTGGTAATGAACTGGCCGACAGCCTGATCAGGGCCGATTCGAAGAATGCGGCATTACTACCCCACAAGCGATACGACGGCGATGCCTTCGAGGAGGAACGCATCCGCATTGAAACGCTGCTCAGGAACGAAGGTTACATGGGATTTTCACGGCAAAATATCAGTTATATCGTCAACGACACGATTACCAACCGGCCTACCGACAGCCTTTTCAAATCGGTAGACGTGAAGGTGAGAGTGGATATGCCGGCACCCGCTAACAAGCGTTACTCGGTCAGTTCTGTTAATTTTGAAGTACTTCCTCCTTCCGGCGTCCCAGATTCGGTTTTCAGGAAGGACACCAGCATGTTTGAGGGGATCAAATATGTGTTTTCAGACAAAAAATTCTCACGGAAAGCACTCGACACCAAAATGCAGGTGCGTCCGCATACCTGGTATAGCCAAAAGCGGGAGCGCGATACCCAGCAACAATTGTCGCTGACAGACCAATTCCGGTTCGTCAACTACAACTACACGCTCGATTCGAGCGGGCGAGGCATTAACAGTTATTTCAAAGCGATCCCGCTCGATAAGTACCAGATTTCTACCGACGTCGGCTTAAATGTGATCCAGTTGCAAGGTACGCCCGGGCCGTTTGCCAACTTGTCGTACAAGATCCGGAATGTGTTCAATGGTATGGAAAACTTCGAAACCAACATCCGGGGAGGGATTGAACTCGTGCCGAACTTTGTAGGGAACCGCGAGATTTACAAGAGTGAAGAAATCGGTATAACAGCCTCGCTTACATTCCCCAGGCTGCTTACTCCACAGAATTTGTTCAAGAGACAGACCGCCAATAACAACCCGCGGACCCAATTAAGTCTGGGTTATAATTATGTAAATAGACAGGAATATACCCGTGCCAACGTTAAGATCAATACCACCTACTCGTGGCAGCCATCCCGGACGACACTCGTTAACGTATCACTAGTAGACCTTAACATCATTAATAATACGTACCTCCTCGATAAGTTCCGCATACTGCTGGATACGCTGAAAAACCAGGGCAACAACCTCATTTACAGCTTCAAATCAGCATTTGTATCCGATCTGAATGCCAATTTTGTTTACAATACCAATACGCTGATCGGTCCTCAAAAGAAAGCCCATTACTTTCGGGTCGCGGTGGAATCGGGCGGAACAACGTTGAATTTTTTACCCCGACAGCGCGAAGTGATCAAAAATGTCTTTGGCGACAGTCTTCAATTTTATAAATACATCCGTTGGAATGCCGACTATCGTCGTTACTGGCCAGCCGGAAGAAAATCGGCGTTGGTGGCTCGGGTGAATACGGGAGCCATTTACAGCTACGGTGATAACAAGGTTCCACCGTATGAAAAGTACTTCTTCGCAGGTGGTTCAAACAGCTTGCGCGCCTGGCTACCCCGGCGGCTTGGCCCTGGATCGTCAAAACCGATTACCTATAACAACATTTCCATTGAAGCGCCCGGAGAGTTTCTGCTCGAAGGCAACCTCGAATGGCGGGGATTCCTGGCCAAGTTCCTGGGGGACATCAATTACGCGCTGTTCATCGACGCAGGAAACGTGTGGCGGCTGGGTAGTAATGCCACCAGCGACGATCAGAAATTCAAAGCTGATAAACTTTTGCGGGAAATCGCCGTCGGGACCGGCTTTGGTATTCGATACGACTTATCATTCTTTATTCTCCGCTTCGATTTCGGGGTAAAAGTCTATGATCCGTCCCAAGACAGCGGAGAACGTTTCGTGCTTGACGACCTGAAACTTAAACGCCTTTTCAGGCGCACAGAGGCCAATTCGCTGAATATCAACCTTGGAGTAGGCTACCCGTTCTAATCGCATTCCCGCGCTCGCCGACATATGACAGTTTGTCAGTTTTCTTCCAAATTTTCCTATCTTTGCGGTTTGAGCGTTTAAGAATTCCTTCTCATGGAGCATAGAATTGCAGATTCATTAAAAATATTGACAGAGGCGGATAAGGAAGCCTGTGAAACCGTGCGGGTTTCGGAAAACGAACCGCTTTCAGGAAAAAAAAGGCTGTTTATCGAAAGCTATGGATGTCAGATGAACTTCTCCGACAGCGAAATCGTGGCGTCCGTAATGCGTGATGCAGGTTTTGCAACCACTTCGGACGTGAACAACGCCGACCTGATTTTCCTGAACACCTGTGCCATCCGCGACAATGCCGAGCAAAAGGTGCGTAACCGCCTGAAACAGCTCAATTTTATCAAGAAAAATAAGCCCGGCATGCTGATCGGCGTACTGGGCTGTATGGCCGAACGCCTCAAAACCAAGTTTCTTGAAGAAGAAAAAATGGTCGATATCGTGACAGGCCCTGACGCATACCGCGATTTACCACGACTGGTGGACGAAGCAGAAACCGGTCAGAAGGGCGTCAATGTATTCCTTTCACGGGAAGAGACGTATGCCGATATTTCCCCTATCCGACTGAATTCCAATGGTGTGACCGCATTCATCTCGATCATGCGCGGTTGCGACAATATGTGTAGTTTCTGCGTCGTGCCTTTCACACGCGGGCGTGAGCGCAGCCGTGACCCGTACTCGATCGTGAAAGAGGCCGAAGACCTTTTCCGCGATGGTTACCGCGAAGTTACGCTGCTCGGACAGAATGTCGACAGCTATAAATGGAAGCCCGATACAGATGCCGAAGGTGAAATTGCCGGCGAAACGGTCGTCAACTTTGCAAACCTACTCGAAATGGTCGCTAAGGTAAGCCCCGAACTCCGCATCCGTTTCAGCACATCGCACCCGAAAGACATTACCGACGAGGTGTTGTATACCATGAAAAAGTATGACAACATCTGCAAATACATTCACCTGCCGGCGCAGAGCGGTAACACCCGCGTGCTGGAACTGATGAACCGCACCTATACCCGCGAATGGTATATGGAGCGCATCGACGCGATCCGCCGGATTTTGGGCGATGAATGCGGTATTTCGCAGGATATGATCGCCGGGTTCTGCACCGAAACCGAAGAAGAGCACCGCGATACGCTATCGCTGATGGAATATGCCAAATTCGACTTTGGCTTCATGTTCGCTTACTCGGAGCGGCCGGGTACGCTGGCAGCGAAGAAATTCAAGGATGATATTCCGGAGGAGGTCAAGAAAAGAAGGCTTGCGGAGATCATTGAAGTGCAACAGCAGCTTTCGCTCGCACGTAACCAGCAATTGGTGGGAACCGTTCAGAGAGTCTTAATCGAAGGACCTTCGAAACGTTCCGACGACGACCTCAGCGGTAGAAACGACCAGAACAAAAAGGTGGTGTTCCCGCGCGAGAATTTTGAAAAAGGCCAGTACGTGGACGTCCTGATCACCGAATGCACGACTGTGACGCTGCTAGGCCATGTAGTACAGCCCGAGCCTGTATTGCGATAGGCTGTGCTTATTCTTTTAACCCGTTTTGACAATTAACTAAGGCTTTCGGCCTGCCGGAAGCCCTCAGATATTTCATGGATTCATCGGAAATACAAGCCATAAAGAACCGCTTCGGGATCATCGGCAATTCGTCGGGCCTGAACCACGCGATCAATGTGGCCGTGCAGGTCGCTGCGACGGACCTGACGGTTTTGATCACCGGTGAAAGCGGTAGCGGAAAAGAATCATTTTCCAAAATCATCCATAGCCTCAGCGCCCGCAAGCACGGGCCGTTTATCGCCATCAACTGCGGCGCCATTCCGGAAGGGACGATCGATTCGGAACTTTTCGGGCACGAGAAAGGCGCATTTACCGGCGCATTGGATGCAAGAAAAGGATATTTTGAAACGACGAACAGCGGGACCATTTTCCTGGATGAAGTGGGCGAAATGCCGCTGGGAACACAGGCAAGATTGTTGCGCGTGCTGGAAAACGGGGAATATATCCGTGTGGGGTCGTCCAAAGTTTTAAAGACAAATGTCCGCGTTGTCGCGGCCACGAATGTCAACCTGCTCGATGCGGTCAACCACGGAAAGTTTCGGGAGGACTTGTATTACCGGTTAAATACGGTGCCGATTTACGTCCCGCCACTGCGCGACCGAGGAGAGGATATCTTACTGCTTTTCAGGAAGTTTACCAATGATTTCTCGGAGCGCTACCGTACCAAACCGGTAAGGCTCGATAGCGAAGCACGTGACCTTTTGCTCCAATATTCATTTCCGGGTAACATCCGTCAGCTGAAAAACATAGCGGAGCAGATCACCATCCTGGAAACCGACAAGGAACTGCCCATCAGCATTGAAACGCTCAACCATTACCTGAATCCCGTGCAGCCATCCAGCCGAAAGGCATTGGTACCACTCCGGTCCAATGACGGCGACGGCACTTCATTTTCGGAAAGAGAGCTTTTATATAAGGTACTTTTCGATATGCGCAGGGATATGACGGAGCTGAAAAAGCTCGTCCGCAATGTGCTCGAAAACGAGAAATATGGCGGAGACATCCTGAAAGACCACCAGGAGCTGTTCAGCTCGTTGAACTCGGTGGAACCGATCATCACCACACCTACCATCGAGCCCGCACGCCTGCTCACGCCTCCACCGTCGCGTACCGTGGACCTGGATCGCTACTCCGACGAGCGCGACGAGATCGAGGATGTGGTACACGTGACGGCCGAGGAAGAATCGCTTTCATTGGAAGACAAGGAAAAAGAAATGATTATCAAAGCGCTTCGCAAAAACAATAACAAGCGAAAGTACGCCGCCAACGCATTGGGCATTTCCGAGCGGACGTTATACAGGAAGATCAAACAATACGACATTGAAGAATAATAGTAGCGCCCGAAAACTCTGGGTATTCCTGATACTCATTTGCCCGGTTTTCATGTCGGGCTGCGGGGTGTATTCATTTACAGGAACCAACCTTTCTCCTGATATCAAGACATTCAGCGTGCTCAATTTCACGATGGGTACCGCGGGCGGACCAAGTGATTTGCCGCAGCGGCTCACGGAAGATTTGAAAGAATATTTCCAAAGAAACACCAGCCTCGTGAGTCAGCCAGGCGGAGGTGACCTGGTACTCGAAGGCTCCATTACAGGCTATGATGTAACCCCGGCCGCTCCGACAGCCAACGACCAGGCTGGCCTGAACCGGTTGAATGTAACTGTGCAAGTGCGTTATACCAATGCGAAGGACGAGACCAAAAATTTCGATCAATCCTTCACATACTACGCCGACTTCCCTCAGGATCAAACGCTTAACCAGAACGAAGCACGATTACTGCCGACCATCCGCGAAAACCTTGTGCAGCAGATCTTTAATAAATCCGCTGCGGACTGGTAGGAAAAGCCCCGCCCGAACTTTCAATTTCAATTACCCCAATTTTTCAATACAACCCGGAATATGGCGCTCATCGATAAGGAAACATTTGATCAGCTGGTGAAAAACCCAGGCCTGATTACGGCAGATGTGATCCCGCAGCTGGAAGCCACGATCAAGGCGTTTCCGTACTGCCAGATCCCCTACTCGATGCTGGCCAAGGCATCGAGTCTCGCCGGTACCGAAAAGCTGGAAGAAACCCGCCCGCGCGCAGCCGCCTACGCGCTCAGCCGCGTAGCATTGCAGCAGTTGGTGGAAAGTGACAATGAGCGTTACGACGCGACCGTGGACGTGGACGACATTCTTGAACCCCAGCTCACACCCGAACCGCTCGATAGCGACGACATATTAATCAGTACTGTCGAGCAGCAGGCTTCCGCCGAATTGCAGCGCACCGAAGAGCAACGCCGCCAGCAGCAGATCATCCAGGGTTTCATGAAAAAGAACCCACGCATTACGCGCCAGGACAACAATCTGGAACCTGTCAGCATCGATCTGAGCAGCCGCTTGGCCGGTGGATCGGAGGGGGGCATTGAAACCGAAGCATTTGCCAATATCCTCATCCGGCAGGGCAAAATTGAAAAGGCGATCGACGTCTATCAAAAATTGATTTTGAAAAAACCGGAAAAAAGGAATTACTTTGCGAAAAAATTGAGCGAACTGTACGCACGGTCGTAAAGAGTTCAGGAGTCCGTGAGTTCAAAGTTAAGGAGTCAGGAAGTCATTAGGTCAAGCTTAGTTCAATATTACACGCACATTCAGTCATTCACTCATTCAATCATTCAAAATTGTTTAAAGCATGTATTTGGGTTTAATTATTCTGGTTGCCATTGTTGCAGTATTGTTGATTTTGGTCGTTTTGGTCCAAAATTCAAAAGGTGGAGGGCTTTCAAGCGAGTTTAGCGGCGCAGGAACTACCCAGATGTTTGGTGTTAAAAAGACGACTGACCTTCTCGAACAAATTACGTGGGGTCTGGCAAGCGCGGTGATCATCATTTCACTGGCTTCTTATATTATGGTGGGCGGTTCTAACGCAGGCGCCGGTATCAACAGTGTGAACGTAGAAAGAGCTCAGAATGCAGTAGTTCCAGGCGGTAAAATCGCTCCTGCACCGGCTGCAACGGAAGGCGCGGCACCTGCCGCAGGCACTACAACACCAGCTGCCACTCCTGCCGACACAGCGAAGAAATAATCGAGGCATTAGCCCGAATTCAAAAATCCTGCGACGGAACATCGCAGGATTTTTTTATGCTCAGGTAAAATCACTTTTAAGCTACGTTGATCTCCCGCAGCACCAGTCGCTCTGCCACCGGCAGCAGCGTTTCGTGCAAAGGATAGTCATATCTGGACTCCACCACATAAGTTGCAGGGTTGGGCATCGCCCGGTTCTGCTTCGTGAGATCGACTTTGAGTTGCGCTATCGTGTTCCCGAGGCCAATCCGCACGGTGTCGATGTAAACCGTTTTCAGATACCGCTCCTTCAATGCATTGTACAATGCGAGCTGGTACTGGAAAATGCTCACCAGCGGCTGGAACGTGTGCAAAAACAGCAGGTAACCTTCCTGCAAATGCAGCGGGACAATGCCAACGGGTGAAACTTTCACATTCTCCTCGACTTCCGAAAATCGTTCCGAGCCTTCTTCAATGGATTTGGAAAAACGCGGGATCGCGAAATCGAGAATGTAGTTCAGATCAGACATGAATGGGTCGTCCTGGTGCGTCTCTTCGTACTGCAACTGCCAGGTTTTGACGTCGATACCTGTCAGATTTTTGGGTAAACTCGTCCTGATCCTGCTTTTATTAGTCTGGACGCTGACACAGGCATCGAGGTGCTGCTTCAATTCTGGCAGACAAGGGTGCAATCGGTTGTGTGTGAACTGGTCTCGAACGTGCTGAAAGTAGCCCATCAGCATATATTTTTTGTATTCAAAATCAAAAATTCCTTCGGTAAGCCAGTTTTTATCGAGTTCTGACATAGGGTTTTCAATTTGGTGCCGATAAAATTTAGTGAATTCCGTCGCTGAAAGCAAGATTTCAGCATTCCTGACACGCAAATGACATTATAGTACTATAACGCCACGCAGGAGTACAAATTTGTCACACTTGCCGGAAAAAATGTCAGAGCAAAAATATCTGGCACAGATTGTGCTATCGGGATGGGAGTCTAATCATTACTGACAATTAAAATAAACGTTTAATATTTATGTCAACTTTAGCAGAAATACAAGTGAATGTACAACCGCTAGCTGACCGCGTTCTGATCGAACCTGCCCCAGCCGAAGAAAAAACAGCATTTGGTATCATTATCCCTGATACTGCAAAAGAAAAGCCGCAGCGTGGTACCGTACTGGCAGTAGGCCCCGGTAAAAAAGACGAGCCGCTTACAGTAAAAGTTGGAGATACCGTATTGTACGGTAAGTACTCAGGCACTGAATTGGCATACGAAGGAAAAGACGTCCTGATTATGCGCGAGTCGGATATCTACGCGATCGTAGGATAATCCAACGCTCTCAAATTCAACAGTTTCTCTTAAAGTTTTTCAAATTAAAACAGTTATGTCTAAGAAAATATTTTTTGACACAGAAGCACGCGATAAGATCAAGAAAGGCGTGGACACCCTGGCTGACGCCGTTAAGGTTACATTGGGCCCTCGCGGTCGTAACGTGGTAATCGACAAGAAATTCGGTTCTCCAAGCATCACCAAAGATGGTGTTACTGTTGCCAAAGAAATCGACCTGAAAGATCCTATCGAAAACATGGGAGCTCAGCTCGTGAAAGAAGTAGCTTCCAAAACTGCTGATTCGGCAGGTGATGGTACTACTACTGCTACCGTATTGGCGCAAGCGATCTACTCGATCGGTGTGAAAAACGTAGCGGCCGGTGCTAACCCGATGGATCTGAAACGCGGTATCGACAAAGCAGTTGGTACGATCGTGAAAGATCTGGAAGGCCAAAAGAAAAACATCTCTACTTCTAAAGAAATCGCTCAAGTTGCAACTATCTCTGCAAACCATGATGAGGAGATTGGTAACATGATCGCCGAAGCGATGGAAAAAGTAGGTAAAGAAGGTGTTATCACCGTTGAAGAAGCGCGCGGAACTGAAACAGAAGTTAAAACTGTGGAAGGTATGCAGTTCGACCGTGGTTACCTGTCTCCATACTTCGTAACCAACACCGAGAAAATGGAAGCTGAACTCGAGCGTCCATTCATCCTGATCTCTGAGAAGAAAGTTTCTTCTATGAAAGAGCTTCTTCCCGTGTTGGAAGCAGTTGCACAAACCGGCCGTCCTTTGCTTATCCTTGCAGAAGACGTTGACGGAGAAGCATTGGCTACATTGGTAGTAAACAAAATCCGTGGTGCATTGAAAGTAGCGGCTGTTAAAGCTCCTGGTTTCGGTGACCGTCGCAAAGCCATGCTGGAAGATATCGCTATTATTACTGGCGGTACCGTTATCAGCGAAGAGCGTGGTTTCAAACTGGAAAACGCTACTTTGGACTACCTCGGTACTTGCGAAAAAGCGATTATCGACAAAGACAACACCACTTTGGTTAACGGTAGCGGTGCATCTGAAGACATTCAGGCTCGTGTTAACCAAATCAAAGCGCAGATCGAAAACACTACATCTGACTACGATCGCGAAAAACTTCAGGAGCGTCTGGCGAAACTGTCAGGCGGTGTAGCTATCCTTTATATCGGTGCTGCCACTGAGGTTGAAATGAAAGAGAAAAAAGACCGCGTTGATGACGCCCTTCACGCAACCCGCGCTGCGGTTGAAGAAGGTATCGTTGCAGGTGGTGGTGTAGCGTTCATCCGCGCAACCGCTTCTCTCGACGGCCTGAAAGGCTCAAACGAAGACGAAACTACCGGTATCAACATCATCCGTGCTGCATTGGAAGCTCCATTGCGTACGATCGTGTCTAACGCGGGTGGTGAGCCTTCGGTAGTGATCAACAAAGTGAAAGATGGTTCAGGGGCTTTCGGTTACAACGCGAAAGACAACACTTACCAAGACCTTTTGGAAGCTGGTATCATCGATCCTAAGAAAGTATCTCGTCTGGCTCTTGAAAACGCGGCATCTATCGCTGGTCTGTTGTTGACCACAGAATGCGTGATCGCTGACGAACCAGAAGAAGCTCCTGCGGGCGGTGGCCACAGCCACGGCGGAGGAATGGGCGGCATGATGTAATCAGCCTCCGTTTTTTCGGAATATATAAAAACCGGCTGTCAGGTAACTGGCAGCCGGTTTTTTGTGGTATTAAGTTATTTTAAACGGAATGCTGGACCATTAACCCATCCTGCATGACCAATCTTCTATCTGCCATTTCGGCGAGCTCCTCATTGTGCGTCACAATGATAAACGTCTGCCCCGTTTCGTCCCGCAGTTTGAAAAATAACTGATGCAAATCCAATGCATTATGCGAATCGAGGTTACCGCTTGGCTCGTCCGCAAGCACAATGGCCGGACGATTTAACAATGCACGGGCGACAGCTACGCGCTGCTGTTCGCCACCGGAGAGTTGCGAGGGCAAGTGGTCCATTCTTCCACCCAATCCGAGCAGTTCGAGCAATTCTTTGGCGCGTGCCTGAATGTCCTTTTCATTCACATTGCCATTGATATAACCCGGCATACATACGTTTTCCAGTGCGGTAAACTCTGCCAGCAGGTTATGGAACTGGAAAATGAAGCCGATCTTCTCATTCCGGAAACGTGCAAGCTCTTTATCCTTCTGCGCGAATACGTTGGAACCTTCGATGAAGACCTCGCCTTGCTCGGGCCGATCCAAGGTTCCGAGGATGTGGAGGAAGGTGCTTTTCCCCGCACCCGACGGTCCTACAATAGCTACAACCTCCCCCTTTTTCACTTCCAGATCAATGCCTTTTAAAACCTGCAGTGAACCGTAAGTACGCCTGATCCCGCTCGCCCGAAGTAGCTCCATAATGAAAAGATAATTGCGTCTAAAACACGCCCGTTTTGATTAAATGCTTAATTTGCCGTGAAAATACCAATTTACTTTTATACTCATGAATATTCACGAATATCAAGGCAAAAGCGTTCTTAAAAAATACGGTGTGCGTATTCAGGAAGGCCTCGTAGCCGACACTCCGGATAAAGCTGTGGAGGTTGCACGTGAGCTCAGCCAGCAGACAGGCACCAAGTGGTATGTTGTAAAATCCCAGATCCACGCAGGTGGCCGCGGTAAAGGCCGTATCGTCGGCAGCGAGCAACGCGGTGTGGCGTTGGCGAAGTCGGTTGAAGATGTCAGGACCATCTCCAACAACATCCTGGGCAAAGTATTGGTAACGCACCAAACCGGTGCAGAAGGCAAACGAGTAAACAAAGTCCTGATCGCAGAAGACGTATACTATCCAGGCCCAACCGAGCCGAAAGAATATTACCTGTCGATCCTGTTGGATCGCGGCAGAAACTGCAACGTGATCATGGCCAGCACCGAAGGCGGTATGGACATCGAAGAAGTAGCAGAACATACTCCTGAGAAAATCATCAAAGAATGGATCGATCCTAAGGTTGGATTGCAGCCGTTCCAGGCACGTAAAGTGGCATTTGCCCTGGGACTGGAAGGTGATGCTTTCAAAGAAATGGTGAAATTCATTTCTGCATTATACAGAGCTTACGCGGAAAGCGACTCGTCGATGTTCGAAATCAACCCGGTTTTGAAAACTTCCGACAACAAAATCCTCGCCGTAGATGCCAAGGTGGATCTGGACGACAATGCATTGTACCGTCACCCTGAACTGGCTGAAATGCGCGACACCAACGAAGAAGATCCATTGGAAGTAGAAGCAGGTGCCAACAACCTGAACTACGTGAAGCTGGACGGAAACGTAGGTTGTATGGTAAACGGAGCCGGTCTGGCGATGGCTACTATGGACTTGATCAAATTATCGGGCGGTGAGCCTGCCAACTTCCTCGACGTAGGCGGTGGCGCGAACGCTCGTACGGTAGAAGCAGGTTTCCGTATCATCCTCAAAGACCCGAACGTAAAAGCGATCCTGATCAACATCTTCGGTGGTATCGTTCGTTGCGACCGTGTTGCTGCGGGTGTTGTTGAAGCTTACAAAGCCATCGGCGAGATCCCTGTGCCTATCATCGTTCGTCTGCAAGGAACGAATGCAGAAGAAGGTGCACGCATTATCAACGAGTCCGGTCTGAAAGTATATTCAGCAATCGAGTTCAAAGAAGCAGCTGCCAAAGTTTCTGAGGTTCTGGCTGAGCTGGGCGTTTAAGAAACAAAAGCATTGATAATGAAAGGATAGCCTATGCGGCTATCCTTTTTTGTTTGTACTGAAAGAAAAACAACACCTGACCACACCTGACTACAATTGACAACACCCGCCTCCCTCTAACCTTCCTACCCAATCATAAAGTACAAAACCATCGTAGCCGCAAAACTCGCTACGCCCTGCAAACCTGTCAGAATGGTGTGCGTACGATAAGTATCTTTTGCCGAAATGCCCGTAAACTGCGATACGACCCAGAACCAGGCATCGTTGGTATGTGAGACGATCATCGCGCCGCTGCCCACCGCCATCACGACCAGCGTTATTTGAACGGGCATTACAAAACCGAGCGATGCCAGCAGTGGCGCCAGGATGCTCGTGGTGAGTACCATGGCCGATGTCGTAGACCCTTGGGCCGTCTTGAAAAAAACAGCGATCAGAAAGGCGATCACCAGCAGGTAACCACCCGACATTTCGTTGTGCAGCAACCATTCGCTCACCATTTCTTTCAAAGAAGTCTCCTTCAAAATCGCGCCGAATGCGCCCCCTGCGCCAACGAGCACGAGCGTGGTGCCGCAATGTTCTATGCCGCTTTTGAAACAGGCCATCATGCGCTGCGAGGCATTTTCGGGGAACAGCGAATAACTGAAAAATATGGCCAGCAGGAACGAGACCAGCGGGCTGCCCAGGAAGCTCAGCCAACGCGTAAGTTCTTCCGGGAAATGGAGGATTTTGGCAAACGAGGCCAGGGTAATGAGTAATATCGGCAGCACAATGGGCATGAATGCCTTCCACGCCGGAGGTAGCCGCTGCTCCTGGATCATCTGCGGTTCTTCCACGGCGGCATCGTCGATCAGTTTCACATTTTTGGCATACTTCCCGGCAAACCAGGTCGATAGGAAGAGGCTGGGAATGGACACGACCAAACCAATGAGAATGACCAGGCCAATCGAATCAGGAATGCCGAGATTACCGGCGGCGGACAATGGCCCGGGTGTAGGCGGGACCAAGGTATGTGTTGCAAAAAGCCCGCCGGAAAGCGACAATGCAATAGTAGCAAGCGGCTTACCCGTTCTTTTCGCCACTATCTGATTAAGTTTATGCAAAATAATAAACCCCGAATCACAGAATACCGGAATACCGACAATACCGCCAATAACCGACATCGCGAAGGCAGGCCGTTTTTCGCCAAATAACTTTAATATCACATCTGCCACTTTAATAGCAGCGCCTGATTTATCCAGTATAGCGCCTATCACGCAGCCCAGGATCACCATCAGCCCGATTTTGGACATTAATTCTCCAAAACCTTTCCCAATCGTCTCGGCAAGCTTATGAATAGGCAAGCCGGCGAAAACACCCACACCCAAAGCCGCCAGCAGCAGGCCGACTAGCGGGTGCATTTTCAATACTGTGGAACTGAGTACGATAAAGGCAATGGCGGCCAGTACGATAACAAAGATCATGTGCCCGGATTATAAGAGTTTCAGCACCGCTTCATCACCCATTACCGCATTCGCCGGGCGAGGGTGGCTGGCATCGAAAACGGCCAGATCCTTCTGTTCCAGCACCTTGGCGGGATCTTCATCGATTTGTCCGTCCTTCGTCACTGCTTTGAGGTCGAGTTTCAGGTGTTTGGCCATGAATGCGTACATGGCTTTCCGTTTCGATGGGCCGTAGTCGTGTTTTTCATTTGCCAGATGCACCGCTTCGAGGTTATCCTTTTTGTTATACAGCGAATAGATCTTTTGCATGAATGGATATTCCACTTCCGGCGTATTCTTGGTCCAGTCGCCGCCGTCGGAGATCATGATCATCGGGCGTGGGGCGGTTAATGCGGCTATTTCCACATTATTGGTCTGGTATTCGCCTTTTTTGTGGATTGGCAAGCCGCTTTCGCAAACGCAGCCGCCAAAAAAATACGCCGATACCATCACCACTGGCACCGACACTTTCACGCGATTGTCCAATGCAGCAAGCAGGAACGTTTGCGTTCCCCCGCCCGATTCGCCGGTACAAGCCACGCGGTTCGGATCAACACCCGGAACGGACAACAGGAAGTCCAGCGAGCGAATGCTGTTAATGGTCTGTAATTTCAATGCTTTCGCCATTTTGTGCCCGCATTGACCGGCATCGCCCTGCCCTACCATATCCCACACGAACACGATCGCGCCCATACGTGCGAGCGTCGCGCAGCGCTTCTGCGTCTGCTCGCGGAAGCGCCCGTGTGGGTTCTCGCCATGCCCGTGCGGCGCGAGAATGGCGGCATAGGATTTCTGCTGTTTTACCGGCTTGTATAAATTGCCCGTCACGTAAATGCCCGGCATGCTTTCGAAAGCCACATTTTCGATGGTATAGCCGTCCATTTGTTTTTTCGAATGGATAATCGGCTTGGAAGTCGGTTTTTCCGGCAATGTCTGCAAATCCATGCCGTTGCGGATTTGCTGGCGGATTTGCGCGGCGCGGGCTTCCCATTCAACTCTGGAAGTAGGGATATGTTTTTCGAGGAATGTCTTGCCTTGCTCTTCGGTAAAATAGGCGCCCTGGCAGAGTTCGGCCTGCTGGGCGAAAGCTGCGGACGCGAGGCCAAGAAGGCCCAAAAGGATGGTATATCGGGTTTTCATAGGAATTGCGGTTTGGTCAGAAAAGCGCGGGACGGGGGTGGGATACTGTTGGCGGGAGGGGATTTTGACCATGGACTGCCGACAACCCACCCCCGATCGCGCATAATATATTCGATTATTGGCATGTAGTTTAAGCAATCCATCTCGACAGTCGCCATTCCGCAATCGGCGGTCGGTCGTCGGCAGTCATTCAACATCCCTCAACCCCACAGGAATCGCCACACGAACGTACTCCTTCAATATCACCGCTTCCAGCTCCTCCACCAGTCCCTTATATTCCCCGTCGATCTGGAAATGCGCGGCTTTTTGTACACATTCAATTTTTGCCTTCTCCACCGAAATTACCTTCATGATTTCCGGATTGAAATCGGTACTGCCGGCGAGGATTTTGGCTGTTTCGATGAAATCCAGCTTCTTGGCAATGACCAGCTCGAAAAAGCCGTCGCACATATCACCAATTGGATTGATACTCACACCGGTACCGTACTTTTTGGCATTCGCGATGATGACTATCAGCGCTTCGGTTTCAAGTACTTCATCACCGGCAGTGATTCTTACATCGAAGTTTTCGTGTTCACTCAATGTCCTCAGCATTTCGCGGGCGTATCCGAGCTTACCGCGGGTGTCACTGTCTTCGTAATTTTTAACCAGCAATGCATTCAAGCCAATATCCGCCAAATGCAGGCTGATTTCCCCATTAATTGATACAGCGTCTATCGCGGAAACCGTCCCTTCAAAAGCCACCTCCAATGCCTGATCAATGGAGCCCGACAGCCCGAAATCGACGGAAAGGCCATTGGCGGAGCCCGCCGGGATAATGCAAAGAATGGCGTCGGTACCATGCAATGCCTGCGCGACCATCGAAATGGTACCATCGCCGCCGGCTACCAGCACGCGCTCCGGCCTGATATTTTCAACCATTTCGCGGATGGTCTGCTGATCGTCGTCGCCGGTGGTGTTGTAAATGCGCAGGTCGCAGCCTTCGGCTTCCGATTTTTCAATAACCCTTTCAAAAATTACATCCTTGTTCACGTCCCCGGAAATGGGATTTACTACCAGCAAAACTTTCGGTTGTGAAGACATATTCGATAAATTAGGGACCTGATGTCGTAGAGGATAAAGATAGTTATGAAACGTTGTGACTTAAAACTATACCGTGGCTACGCCAACAAAAAGGAACTCGTTGTATTTGGCCATGTGGTAAAAAAATACCCTTCCGGTGACCGGAAATATACCCGAAGTGGCTTTCGCTACGCGAAAACCATCATCGAGCTCTTCTCCATTAAAACCATTCCGTTTCTCACGCTTACGCTGCACGTGGGCGAAAAGACGTTCGAAACGACCGCCGAAGCGGATGGCTACTTTCGTTTCCAGGTGCCGCTCGACGCAGAAATGCCAGGAGGCTGGCACGGCTACCGTGTGACGCTAGACGATGAAATGAATGGCAAAAAATACCACGCCGAAAGTTCGGAAGCGTTTTTCATGCCTTACAAAAGCTCCTACGGCATCATTTCCGACATCGACGACACTTTCCTGATCTCGCATAGTCGCCGTTCGTTCAAGAAGTTATTTGTTTTATTGTCCAAAAACGTGCAGGCTCGAAAGCCATTCGACGATGTGGTTAAGCATTACCAACTGCTATCCTTCGCGAGTCGCACGCACCCGCAAAAGGACAGCAATATCTTCTTTTACGTGTCAAGCAGCGAGTGGAATTTGTATGACATGATCGTCCGGTTTGCGGAGCTGAACGGGCTGCCAAAGGCTGTTTTGAAACTGAAAAAAATCAAATCGGGGCTGGACGATTTTGTGATGACCGGGAGCGGATCGCATGAACATAAGTTGCGGAAAATCCACAATATCATCAATTTCTATCCCGAATTGCAGTTCATATTGCTCGGCGACGACTCTCAGAAAGACCCGGAGATTTACGAAGAGATCTGCCGCACATTCCCGCAGAACATCCGCGCCGTGTACATGCGGCAAACCCGCAAGCGGGCCAAGCCTCATACCGCGGCATTACTGAAAAACATCCAGGACCTCGGCATCGATACCTGCTACTTCGCCCACAGCAACAAGGCGATCATGCATTCACTCGATCACGGTATCGTTTTCCAGACACCCGCCGAGCCGGAAGTGAAGGAAATTGTGGAGAAAGCGGTTTCCTGACGGTTGTTTTTTGGCATTCTTCGGCACTTTCGTAACTTGAACTTTCCCTTTTTTGGAATACACATGAAAAAAATCCTGATCGTTGAGGATGACCGCAGGATCGCGCAGAACATTTTCCGCGGGCTGGCTGCCGAAAATTTCGAGGCGGAGATCGCCTATGACGGCATTACGGGCAAACAAATTGCCCTTGAAAAGAAGTTCGATCTGGTGCTGCTGGATGTGAACCTGCCGGGTATGAAAGGCTTTGATGTTTGCCAGCAGATCCGGATTTATAAGCCGTCGCTGCCCATTATCATGCTGACGGCATTCGGGGAAATCGAGGATAAGGTGGAAGGGCTGAACAGCGGCGCAGACGATTACATCGTGAAGCCGTTCGATTTCAGGGAATTACTCGCGCGGGTGAACGCCGCTCTGCGCGTGTCCGACCTTTTGAACCCCGAAAGTTCCGACAAAATCCTGCGCATTGCCGACCTGGAAATGAACCTCGGCACCAAGCAGGTGAAGCGGGGCGGAAACATTATCGATCTCACAGCCAAGGAGTTTGCATTGCTGGAATACTTCCTGCTGCATCGAGGGCGGGTGGTTTCAAAAATGGACCTGGCCGAGCATGTGTGGCATCTCAATTTCGATCCGGGCACCAACGTTGTAGAGGTGTATATCAATTATTTACGCAAAAAAGTGGACAAGGACTTTCCTACCAAGCTCATCCATACCCGACCGGGCATGGGCTACATTATGAAAGAAGAATAACCCTCCCATGAAGATCAAAGACCGCATCGCCCTCCAATTCACGCTCCTGGTAGCGGGGGTGCTGCTGTTGTTTTCTATTGCCATTTACAGCGTTTCCGAGCATTACCGCCAGGAAGAATTTTATGATCGCCTGCGCAGCCGCGCGCGTACGACTTGCCGCCTGCTCGTGAAAGTAAAGGGGATTGATAAGGACCTGCTCAAAGCCATCGACCAGAACACCCTTTCGGAAATGCTGGACGAAAAAGTACTGATTTTCGATCCCAGAAACGAGCTGATCTATTCCAGCGTCGACGACAAGCTGCTAACCTACCACACGTCGCTGCTTAACGAAGTGCGTGAAAAAGAATATATGGAATTCCACCAGGGCGAAAACGAGGTGATAGGGCTGCTCTACCAGGAAAGCGACGACCCGCTGGTGGTACTGGCCTCGGCCTATGACACTTTTGGGCATAGTAAGTTGCAAAATTTGAGGAGCACGCTGGGCTGGGGCTTGCTGGCGGGGATCGCGGTGACGGTCGGGCTGGGGATTTATTTTGCGGGTAATGCATTGAAACCCATCAGCCGCATTAATGCCCAGGTATCCCTCATTACAGCGCAAAATTTGTCCCAAAAGCTCGACGAGGGCAACAGAAAGGACGAAATCGCTCAGTTAGCCATCAACTTCAATACGGTATTGTACAGGCTCAACAAAGCATTTGAACAGCAAAAGAGCTTTGTATCCCACGCCTCCCACGAGCTGCGGACGCCATTAGCGGCATTGAAATCCGAAATCCAGCTCGGGCAGCGGTTCAACAAGGATAATCCTGAAATTGAAGAGGTTTTTGCGAACCTGTTTTCGGATACCGAGCGGCTCATCAGCATTACCAACAACCTGCTTTTCCTGGCCCGTTCGTACGAGAACATGGGCAATATGAAAATGGCGCACGTTCACATCGAGGACCTCGCGTTCCTGGCCAAAGAAGAGTTGCTGTCCTCCCACCCCGATTACAATGTGGTGATCGATTACGAAACGATCCCCGAAAATGAGAACCAGACGGTGATCGTGGGCAATGAGGAATTGCTCAAAAGGGTGTTCACCAATTTGCTCGATAACGCGTGCAAATACTCGTCCGACCACAGTGCACAGATCCTGATCTCCTCCGACGACAAATCGTGCATAGTCAAAGTCCGCGACCGCGGGATTGGGATCAGCGAAGACGACCTTCCCCATATTTTCAACCCGTTTTTCAGATCGTCCAATGCCACCGAGCTTCCCGGATTCGGGATCGGGCTTTCCATTTGCCAGCGGATCGTGGAGCTGCATCACGGCACGATTTCCGTCAGCAGCGAAATCGGCAAAGGCAGCGAATTTCAGGTGCAGCTGCACCACATCTGACGCCTCCAATCAGGCCGCCCGGGGCTTTCTAATTTTTTTCTAAGGTTATTTTAAGGCTGGTGTAATACCGGTGTCGGAATATCGCACATTCTAACACGGACATTATGCGAACCTACCTCACCGGGCTCTTAGTACTCCTAACAACCGCCTTACACGCGCAAGACACGCTGCGGCTCTCGATCCGGCAGGCCGACAGCCTGTTCTTGCAAAACAACCTTGAAATCCTGGCTGAAAAGTACCAGATCGACATTGCGAAGTCGATCGAAATACAGGACAAGCTGTGGAACAACCCTACTTTCGGGGTTGAAATCAGTGCTTATAACCCTTCGCGCGGCGCACTCGACGTGGGCAGGAACGGCCAGAAAGCATTCACAATCCAGCAGCTCATCACGCGCGCGGGCAAGCGCAACAAGCAGGTGGCGCTGGACATGGAATCGACCCGTAAAACCGAATTCCAGTTCTACGACCTTATCCGCACATTGAAATTCGAGCTGCGGCAGATCTTCTTCGAATCGTATTACCTCGAACAAACCATCGCATTGTACGACAACCAGATCGGCACGCTCCGAACGACCGTCAATGCATTTGACAAAGAATATAACCGCAAAAATATCTCGCTCAAAGAGGTTGTCCGCCTGAAAGCACTCCTTTTCGAATTAACCAACGAGCGGGCCAATATCCTTTTTGAATTACAAGAAAACCAGCGGGACCTCCGCACGCTGCTGAGTACCGACCGCCCCGTGAAATCACTCGTCGACAGCACGGAAATCCAGCGTTACCACCTCGACCGCTACAACTTGGCCGCACTGAAAGAAAAAGCATTGCAAAGCAGGGCCGATTTGAAAGTAGCGCAATCGGAGACGAAGCAGGCGGAATTGAACTACACATTACAAAAGGCATTGGCTAAACCCGATGTGCAGGTAGGCGCTGTGTACGACCAAGCCAGTAACTACCAGAACAACTACTTCGGTGTGAATGCATCCATAGCCCTCCCATTTTTCAACCGGAACCAAGGTAATATCCGCGCCGCGAAAAGCAACATCAGCTATTACAAAACAGCCGAGAACGCAAAGCAAAATGCAGTTAGCAACGAGGTAGACGCCGCTGTGCAGAAGGTGGGCATTGCCGACAAGGCCTTCCAGAGCGTCGAAGGGCAGTTCACCGACCAGTTCCAGCTCCTGAGCAACGGCATTTACGACAATTTCCAGAAACGGAACATTACGCTGCTGGAATTCATCGACTTTATCGAGACCTACAACGAGAGCATCAAGGAATATAACCGCCTCCAAGCCGACCGCATCAAGGTCTACGAGGAGCTCAATTACGTCGTCGGCGAAGAGCTATTCAACTAACCATTCAAACTGAACACAACTTATTCACGGCATTGCCATTAATGCATTTCCCAATGAAAAATTCACTGTATGTAGTCGTGCTGGCCGCTGTGGGCGTGTGGCTGACCTCCTGCGAGAAAAAGAAGACCGAAAACGACGAATCGAAGGCGTTTATGCTTTCGGACACCATGATGAGCCGCATTAAAATCGACACAGTGCGGACGGAGCCGGTCCGCAACGAACTCACGCTGGTGGGTAAGGTGGTGCCGGACGAAAACCAGGTTATTAAAGTGTATCCGCTGGTAGGTGGTAATGTGGACGAAGTGGATGTAGAGCTTGGCGATAATGTGCGCAAAGGCCAGAAACTGGCAACGATCCGCTCCGGCGAAGTTGCCGATTTCGAGCGTCAGATGATCCAGGCGCAGTCCGACCTGCTCATTGCACAGAAGAATCTATCGTCCACCGAAGATTTGTTTGAAAGCAAGCTGGTCCCCGAACGCGACGTAATAACAGCCCGCCAGATCGTGGACAAAGCCCAAGCAGAGCTGAACCGCGTGAAAGAGGTGTTCTCTATTTATGGTTTAGGTAAATCCACCAACTACACCGTGAAATCGCCGATCAATGGCTTCATCATCGACAAAAATGTGAACCGCGGCATGCAGCTGCGCTCGGATAACTCCGAAAGCCTGTTTACCGTGGGCCAGATCGCCGATGTCTGGGTGATGGCGAATGTAAATGAGAGCGACATCCCGCGCGTGAAGCTCGGTATGCCTGCCGAAGTGCGTACGATCAGTTTTTCGGACGAGGTTTTCAAAGGGAAGGTCGATAAAATCTACAACGTCCTCGACCCGGACACCAAAGCGATGAAAATCCGCATTCAGTTGCAGAATGTGGGTTTCAAACTCAAACCGGAAATGCACGCCACCGTTACCCTCAACTTCGAGGAAGGCGATCAAATGCAGGCGATCCCGTCGCAAGCCGTCATTTTCGACCGGAGCAAAAATTGGGTAATGGTATATCACAGCCGCACAAAAATCGAAACGCGCCCCGTGGAAGTGTACCGCTCCCTCGCAAACACAACGTACGTACGCGAAGGCCTCAAACCCGGCGAAGCGATCATTTCGAAGAATCAATTGCTCGTTTACGACGCGTTGAATGATTAATGTCGAATGATTGAATGACTGAATAGGGCAATCTGCCTTCCAATCGGCGTCTTTCATCCTCTGGTTATTAATCATTCAGTCATTCAATCATTCGGTCATTCAATCACTCCCCCATTCAATCATTCAGTCATTCAATCATTGACTCATGAACAAATTCATCCGAGGCATCGTGGGCTTTTCGCTCAAGAACCGGTTCTTCATATTCTTTATGACAGGCCTGCTGATCATTTCAGGCATTGTCAGCTACCAGAACACGCCGCTGGAAGCGTTTCCAGACGTGACCAACACGCAGATCATCATCGTCACGCAATGGAACGGGCGCAGCGCGGAGGAAATAGAGCGTTTTGTGACGGTACCGATCGAAGTCGCGATGAACTCCGTGCAGCAAAAAACCAATGTACGGAGCACGACCATGTTCGGTTTAAGCATTGTCAAAATCATTTTCGATGATAATGTCGAGGACTTTTTCGCCCGACAACAGGTCAATAACCAGCTCCGTACCGTGTCGCTGCCCGAGGGCGTCGAGCCCGACGTGCAGCCGCCTTACGGCCCTACCGGCGAGATTTTCAGGTTTACATTGCAAAGTAAAGACCGCGACAGCCGCGAACTCCTTACCCTCCACAAATGGGTGATCGACCGCCAGCTCCGCAGCGTGCCGGGCGTAGCCGACGTAGTGGCATTCGGCGGCCGCGACAAAATTTACGAGGTGCAGGTGAACCCTACCAAGCTCGTAAAATACAACATTACGCCGCTGGAAGTGTACCAGGCTGTTACCAAAAGCAATATCAATGTCGGTGGCGACGTGATCGAGAAGAACGGACAAGCTTATGTAGTACGCGGGATCGGGTTGCTCAACTCTATTCCCGACATTCAGAATATCATTGTCGAATATGTGAAGGATAACCCCGTACTGGTGAAGGATGTGGCTGACGTGAAAGAGTCGGATATGCCGCGCGTGGGACAGGTAGGCCTTGACGGCAATGACGACGTCGTGGAGGGAATTGTGGTTCAAAGAAAAGGAGAAAACCCGAGCGAAGTACTGGCCCGAGTGAAGGACAAGATCAAGGAACTGAATACCAAAATCCTTCCGCCGGACGTCAAAATGGTCACGTTCTACGACCGCGACAACCTCATCGAGTTCTGTGCCCACACCGTGAAGCATAACCTCGTGGAAGGGATCGTACTCGTGACCGTGATCGTGTTCCTCTTCATGGCCGACTGGCGTACGACCGTTATCGTATCCATTATCATCCCGCTCGCGCTGCTGTTTGCATTTATGTGTTTGAAATTGAAGGGCATGTCGGCGAACCTGCTCTCGATGGGCGCGATCGACTTCGGGATCATCATCGACGGTGCCGTGGTGATGGTGGAAGGGATATTCGTGGCACTCGACCACCTGGCGCACCGGAACGGCATGGACCGGTTCAACAAGCTGTCCAAGCTCGGACTCATCAAGCGTACCGGCGGCGAATTGGGCAAAGCCATTTTCTTCTCTAAACTCATCATTATCACCGCGTTGATCCCCATTTTCAGTTTTCAGAAAGTGGAGGGTAAAATGTTTACGCCGCTGGCCTACACGCTGGGTTTTGCATTGCTGGGTGCATTGCTTTACACGCTTACGCTGGTGCCGGTGCTATGTTCCATTTTGCTGAATAAGAATGTACGGGAAAAGAGCAATCCGGTCGTCCGCTTCTTCGACAAAACGGTGACCAGAGGCTTTGAATGGTGCTATGCACGCAAAAAACTCAGCGTGATCTTCGCATTTGCATTCCTGGGTGTTACGCTCTTCTCGGCCAAATTCCTCGGTACCGAGTTCCTCCCGACGCTCAACGAGGGCGCATTGTGGGTGGAAGCCAAGATGCCGATGAGCAGCTCCCTGGCCGAAACCACCAAAATGGTGACTACGCTTCGCGCCAAACTGAATGAATTCCCGGAAGTAAATGGGGTATTATCTCAAACCGGCCGTTCCAACGACGGTACCGACCCGTCGGGTTTCTATTATGTGCAAATGCAGGTGAATTTGAAGCCTAAGGAAGAATGGAAGCGCAAAATCAGCCAGGACGACCTGATCGAGGAAATGGACACGAAGCTGAAACAGTTCCAGGGCATTAACTACAACTATTCGCAGCCGATTATCGACAATGTGGCCGAAGCCGTTGCGGGGATGAATGCAAGTAATGCCGTGAAGATTTACGGCGATGACCTCGAAACCCTGAATAACAAGGCTAACCAGGTGCTGGAAGCGATCAAGAACGTGCCGGGGATCAAAGACGTGGGTATTCTGCGGAACATCGGCCAGCCGGAGGTGAGCGTGATCCTGCACGACCACAAAATGGCACAATATGGTGTGAGCATTGCCGACGCGCAAGCCGTGATCGAAATGGCGATCGGAGGTAAAACGGCGTCTATTTTGTACGAAGGCGAGCGGAAATTTGATATCCGTTTGCGCTATGAGCAGCAATACCGCCGCACGGTCGATGATATTCAGCAGCTGATGGTACCAACGCTTACAGGAGGTAAAATTCCGCTGAAAGAGATCTCCACGATCCGCACCGTTACCGGGCCTGCATTCGTGTACCGCGACAATAACAAGCGCTTTATAGGTGTCAAATTCTCCGTCCGCGAGCGCGATCTTGGCAGTACCATTGCCGAAGCGCAGTCGAAGGTAAAACCTTTGCTTGCGTCCTTGCCAAAAGGTTATTCGGTGAGCTGGTCGGGGGAATTCGAGAACCAGGTACGGGCTACGGCGCGGCTCGGACAAGTGGTGCCTATTAGTTTGGTGGGGATATTCATTCTGCTCTTCATCATGTTCAGCAATGCCAAAGATGCCGGGCTGGTGCTGATCAATGTGCCGTTCGCATTGATCGGCGGTATCCTCGCGCTGCACGTCACGCACATGAACTTCGGTATTTCCGCAGGAGTAGGTTTTATAGCCCTCTTCGGTCTCTGCGTGCAGAATGGGGTGATATTAATTTCCGTATTCAATAAAAACCTGGCTGCGAGAATGACACTGGATGAGGCGATCAGGGAAGGAGTGAAATCGCGGATCAGGCCGGTGATTATGACTGCATTAATGGCGGCAATCGGTCTGCTACCGGCAGCAGTTTCGACCGGTATTGGCTCCGAAACCCAGAAACCGCTTGCCATTGTGGTAATCGGCGGATTGATCACCGCCACCGTGCTCACGCTGCTCGTGTTCCCGATCATTTACGGTTTCTTCAACCGGAAGATCAAGGTTTCGAAATATGCCTGATGGATTGTAGTGAAGTAAGAGTGAGGCCATCTGCATTTGCGGATGGCCTTTTTTATATTTTGGAGTGGTAATTCAAGGGAGAGAAATCATAGCCGATATGGAACACATAGCGTAGCGAAATCCCGAAGTTCCAGCCGGAGCCGTCGCCCTCGATCCGCGCTCGTTCGGTTTCCACGCCATTCACTTTGTATACCAGGTCGGTTGTCAGTGAGTTACCCATCCCCCACTGTTTCCGGGCAAAAAGCGACATATCGATCGATTTCGCGACTTTGATCACATATTCCGCCGACGCTTCCACGAGGCCCGTCATGGATTTGGCAATGCGCGTGTCGCTCGACATAAACAGCGTATCCACTCCCTGCCGGCGCCCCTTTTCCCGATAACCAGAGAACTCCATATAGTCCTTCGATTTACCTGAATTGGGTATCAGCCCCGCCCCCGCGCCGATCCAGAATGCCGACTTGCGGACGGAAGGTTTCCCCCAAAGCAGCCGCATTTTCCCACGGACAATCAGGCTGTTTTTATCATTTTCCATCTGGTATTTCAGCGGATTATCTCCATAGATCATCAGCACATTATGAATGGCAGAGCGGTCGTATGCCAGCTCCACATTCCATTGTTCTTTGAAAACCCATCCTGCGGTAACGCCCCAGGCCGAAACCGTGGGTGATTCGGTACCTATCAGTTCGTCAAAATCGTTGTCGATCGTGTTCTTATCTTTCCGTACAAAGCCACTCACACCCACATACCAGCGGTCGTGGACTTTCACATCACCAAATTTTTTGAGATACGATTCGGTATTATAGGGCTTGGTGCCAATAGGCCTGGTGTAGCTTTTGCGGTAGTAATCACCGTCCTGAGCCCGGACTTGGAAAAATGCGGCAAAGAAGAGGATCGTAAAGATGGGTTTCATAGAAGTGCTCCTTTTTTCTCTCCTTACGCGCGCCCAGGCCCGATCGTTGCATGAAAATCGCCGGCTAATGCAGTTGGAAGCAGCTACTTGCCGGTCTGGAAACTGATCGTAAAAGTAGTACCTACTCCCAGTTCCGACTGTACCTCTATGCGTCCGTGGTGTGCATGGATAATGCTCATCGTGGTGGATAATCCGATGCCCATTCCATTGTTCTTTCCGGTAAAATAGGGTTCGAATATCTTGTCCATATGCTCCTCGCTGATCCCCGCACCATTGTCCACAAATATTACCTGGATTTGGTCGCCATTGCTTTTCGTCGCGATCCGGAGTACACCCCGGTCCTCTTCCATCGCTTCAATAGCATTGGTAATGAGGTTTAGGAAAGCCATTTGCAGCGAAACGCGGTCGAGCGGTAATGCGAGCTCTTCGCTGGCAAATTCATTGACAATCTGAATCCTTTTGAGTTGTACGCGGTCGAGCGCGGCGCTGATGGCCTGGCTCAGTACCGAATGTACCGAACTCTCCACCAGTTCGATGTCCTCCGAAGACGACGGTTGTAGCAACTGTGTAATGAGGTCGTTAATGCGCGTGCAGTTGCGCTTGATAATTTGTGTGTAGAATTTGTGGTCCTCATCGGCGAGTTCCATTTCCAGTTGCTCTGCCGAGAGGTTCACGTTCGTGAGCGGGTTACGCACCTCATGCGCGAGCATACGCACGAGCCTGCCCGTCACGGCTATTTTTTCAGAAAATAATCTTTCCTTTTCCGACTGTTTCCGGGCAGTCATATCGTGCAACCGGCCCTGGATGTAGGGATGGTCGTCGTCCACTTCCACCGAGGCAGAAAACAGGCAGTACTTCTTATCGGTATCTTTGGTGAGCAGGCGCACCTCATGGTCGTGAATGGGCTGCTCGGCAATGGCTTTCCAGCGTGCTGCGAACAAAGGCTCGTCCACCAAATCGGTGATCTTCTTCTCTTTCAACTGCTCGCCCGAATAGCCGGTGAGAATACTTGCGGCTTCATTGAAATCAATGATGTTACCTTCCAGATCGCTGATAAACAGGAAATCGTTGGATTCTTCGAACACCCGGCGATAGCGGCGCTCGCTGTGGCGCAATGCTTTCAAAACGGAGGTCCGCTCCAATGCATACCGGATGCTTCTTTCCAGTTTTTCGGCGTCCAACTCGCTCTTGATGAGGTAATCTGCGGCACCGAGGCGCAATGCTTCAACGGCGATTTTGGTGTCGCCTTTGCCCGTGAGGAGGATGATCGGCTCCTCGCATTCGAAATTGCAGGCGAGTTCGATCAGGTCGATACCGGTGCTTTCTCCGAGCAGGTAATCAAACAGGTACAGGTCAAATTTATTGGTTCTGATCTGGGATTCCGCCTCTTTGAAAGTAGCACACCAGGTAATATCAAACTTCCAGTTGACCAGATCCTGAAAATATTCACGGGTCAGGAAGTAATCATCCTCGTCGTCGTCCACCAACAATACCCTGATCAGTTTACTATTCATTCCCGCTGCTATTCCGCTGTCAGATATCAAATTGTTTCATTTTGTTGTAAAGCGTCTTGCGGTCGATGTTCAGCAAACGCGCCGCCTTGCTTTTATTGAAATTCACGTCCCGCAATACCTGCATGATCATGTCATATTCCGCCTCATTGGCGACTGTTTTAAGACTTGGCTTGGTATCGTCACCATCCGCATTATCCGAGAGTACCGACGCTGCCAAAGTGGCGGCCGGTGCAGGCTCGTCGTCCAGGTCTTTCAGGCGCTTGTAATTGACAATCTCGAACGGCAGCGCCTTTTCCTCGATCAGTTCACCATCCGAAAGCAATGTCGCGCGCTTGATCACATTTTTGAGCTCACGCAGGTTGCCTGGCCATGAGTAGTTCAGGAAGTCGTTTTTAACCTCCTCCGAAAATCCTTTAACATTCTTTCCAAGCTCCACATTGGTTGTTTCCAGGAACGCACCGGCAAAAAGCATCAGATCGTCCTTACGGTTCCGCAATGCGGGAACTTCGATCGTGAACTCGTTGAAACGGTAGTAGAGATCCTCCCGAAATTTGCCGTTACGCGCCGAATCGAGCAGCCGCTCGTTACTCGCCACGATAATGCGGACATCCAGATCGATTTCTTTCGACCCACCGATACGCCGCATTTTACGCTCTTGCACCACGCGCAGCAGCGCCACCTGTATTTCATAGGACAGGTTGGACACCTCGTCCAGGAACAGCGTACCGCCATTCGCCAACTCGAAATGACCTATTTTGGTCTGCAAAGCACCGGTAAACGAACCTTTTTCGTGCCCGAATAACTCGCTGCCCGCCAGTTCTTTGGAAATGGCCCCGCAATCCATCGCCACAAATGGCATGTCTTTGCGCTTCGATCGGTTATGGATTTCCTGCGCGATAGCTTCCTTACCGGATCCGCTTTCGCCGTAAATAATTACGCTGAAATTCGTGGGAGCCACCAGGTCAACCTGGCGGAAAAGATTGTCCGAAACATCGCTGTTGCCCATTACATAGCCCGCTCTGGTGCGCGGCTGGCTCTTGCGCGCAGGTTTCACCGGTTCGGCATTGCCGTCGGACGAGGCTGGTGCCGCATATTGCTGTTCTTCGTTTTCGGAGGCCTCCGCGTCGGCAATGGCCTTCTTCACGGTTACCAGGATTTCGTCGGGAAACAACGGCTTGGTAATGTAATCATAGGCGCCCAGCTTCATCACATTCACCGCCACTTTGATATCCGAATAACCGGTAATGATCAGGACAGGCACGTTGGGCCTTTTGGACTTAATGGTCGTCAGCAATTCGGTCCCGGTAATATCCCCGAGCCTGAAATCAGTCATGACGAGGTCGGGCGAAATGGATTCTATCAATGCGAGCCCGTCTTTGCCGTTCTGGGCTGTTTCTACTATAAAATCATTTTTTGACAAAAAACGCTTCAAAAGGAAGCAAATATCCGCTTCATCATCAACAACAACTATTTTTTTCATGCCGGGTATCAGGGCTTAACTTGTTTGCTTTAAATAGTAACTCTCAACCTCGCGGTAGGTATGTTTAGTTGCTCGCGGTACTTGGCCACCGTCCTTCTGGCAACGGAATAGCCTTTTTCGGCAAGCATGTCTGTAATTTGCTGGTCATTATACGGGTGACGCTTGTCCTCTTCGCTCACGATCTCCCGGATCGCCTCCTGGATTTCCCGGTTCGAAACCTCCGTACCGTCCTCATTCGTAACCCCCTCGGTGAAAAGGTCTTTCAGGAGTACAATGCCGAACGGTGTCTGCACATATTTGTTGGTCGTCACACGAGATACGGTAGAAATGTCCATATCGATGATTTCCGCCACATCTTTGAGGATCATCGGGCGCAATTTCTTGATATCGCCGGTCTGGAAATAATCATATTGCAGCTTCACGATCGCCTTCAGCGTATTCAGCATCGTGTTTTCCCGCTGCTTGATGGCGTCGATGAACCACTTCGCCGAGTTCATTTTGTTTTTAAGGAACTGGTTCGTGGCCTTATCCTGCTTCTGCTCCGCCATTTGGGTAAAAACCTTGTTCAGCTTCAATGCCGGGCTGTTTCCCCAGGTTAGCTGTACTTCAATTTCCCCGTCCTCGGTATACCAGAGCATAAAGTCGGGCTTAATGCTCTCGTTCACGATAGAGTCGTTGCGCAGCCCCGACGCCGGCTTCGGATTGAGCGTGGTAATCAACTGAATAGCCTTTTTCAGTGACTCTTCATCCAGTCCGGTAATGCGCATGATTTTATCGTAATTGCGCGATCCCAGCTCGTCGAATGCGTCGGTAACAATCTTGCAAGCCCATTTCCAGGTCTCGTTCTGATTTTCCATGCGATTGAGCTGGATAAGCAGGCATTCCCGCAAATCGCTGGCTGCTATCCCGGGCGGATCGAGTTGTTGGATGATTTTCAGCATTGTGTTCACTTCGTCGGTATCGATAAACATGCTGTTAGCAAATGAAATATCGTCCGCAATCACATCGCTTTCCCTTCGCAAAAAACCGTCCTCGTCGAGCGAGTCGAGGATGAAGTCGGCGATCAGTTGCTGGCGTTCATCCAGTTGCAGAAAGTGTACCTGCTGTTTGAGGTCGTCCCTGAACGAGATAGCCTCCACCATCGGTCTGGTATATAGTTCATTGTCGGCCGACTGGTTATTTGCATACGTTTTATAATCCGGAATATCGTCGTCACGGAATTCGTCCCAGTCGTAGTAATCTTGTACGGAATTATCTTCACTACCCGATGAACTATCCGATTCGTCGAATTCTTCGGGCGCATCCTCCGACGTACTTTCCTCCTTCCCCTCTTCCAGTATAGGGTTTTCTTCCAGTTCTTCCTTAATTCGTTGTTCAAGCTCCATTGTAGTCAGGTGCAGTAAATTCAGCATCTGAATTTGCAAGGGAGAGTATTTTAAAGTCTGTCTCTGCGTCTGCGTCTGTCTTTGCATATAGCAACTAAGGGTAAAATTTACATTCTCTTTGTGCTTTAAATTTACGACTCTTTATCAAATCTTGCCTCAACGGAGAGGTGCGTTACCGAAGATTGCGTAGTTATTTCCACATACTGAGTATTATAATTCAGAATGTAGAGCTAATCCCCATTCAAAAACGCTTCCGCGGCCGCGCTGATCGCCTTTTGGCACCTCGCGCTAGCAAGGCGGGTATCCGGGCAGCTTCCGGGAGCACTTACTCACCGACAGCTTCAATCTGGCTGAAAATCAAAAGATATCGTACTTTCAAATGGATTCCGGCTTTCGCTTCCCCGGTGTTATCCTGCCATTGGTGCGGCGTTTGACATACGAAAACCATAGACTACGGAATGCAAAAGCCTTGCCTACCCCTATAAACGACGAAACCCTCCGGCAAGGGAGGGTTTCCTATCTGATGCGGGCCGGGTCAGGCCGACTGCAAAGGTTTTTCGTCAGTCGCATTCTTGATCCAGTATAGCCCTTTCAAAAGCAGTTCACGTCCTTCCTCCACACCGTGTTTCATGATTACCTTCTCGATCAGCAACGGTGCGATGAGATTGAACGGCATCGGAAGCCGCCGTAGAGCAGTCCTTCCAAGCAAGGCACCCAGCCCTATTTCGACGCCCCGGCCTGCCATACCATCCGGACCGGCCGCCATCAGATCTTTGAAATAGTCGACCGTCTGGGAAGCGGTTCCCTTTTTCTTCTGCGGCTTTGTTAGTTCACCCATAGGTTCCATAGCTATCCGGGTCAAATGTTTCCTACCTGTTCACGGGCGGCCTCCGCGTACTCTTCCACGTATGTCTCGCCTTCCTTTTTCAGCTGATCGGCGGCATCGGCAGCTTTCGCTTTGCTTTTTTCAAGCGCCGCTATCAGATCCCCCGCCAGCTCGTTGGTTTTCTTTTTCAGTTTTTTGATTGTTTTCTTACTATCCTCCGGTGCCAGCAGCAAGCCGATAACCGCACCGGCCACTGCCGCAGTTACTATCCCTAAAATGATTTTGTTCGTTGACATAACACACTTGTTTTAATGTGGATCATTTTGTTTCAACCGGAATTGCGGCAAATCCTGTACCAATCGGGGCTCCAATGCGGCCCGCAGATGGCAGGGTTATTGCTTTATCTATCCTCAAAGGTTACTTCGTAATACAAACGCCATGCGAATGGCGCCGGAAAATACCTCCGCTACCGATGACTGAAATTTTTACTTCTTACACAGCGCTATGAAAATTGTTATTATTGAAGATGAACGGGATTTGGGAGTGTTGATGCGCAATTTTCTAGTCAGGCAGTTGAATATTAAGACACCCGATGGCAACATCAGGGTGGTGGCCTCATTAATGGAAGGCATTGATTGTGTCCGGGACATGCGACCCGATTGGATATTCATAGACAACAACTTACCCGATGGAAAGGGTATACAGGCAATCCGGCAAATACGGGATGTACACCCGGGCAAACGTGCAAAAGTGGTGATGATGAGCGCCATGACGAACCTGAAAGAAGAAGCTTTCAGGAACGGCGCCGACTTTTTCCTCGATAAACCCATAAGCTTTGTAGAAGTCAAGAATATCTTCACAAAACCTGGAAACGAAATCTGAGCCTCGCGGCTACTGGCATCACAACAAATCGTGGAAATACTTGCATCAATTGGGGATTTGCCCCGATTGTACGTAGAAAATATTGCTCAAAGCGACCATTCGCAGCTGTTTAATCGCAGTTAACTTCTAAAACAGCACAGGACATTTTGTCCCCGACCGGGCCCTGCCGCCCGGCATTTTTACCTTCTGGCTGCGGTACCGCACATGTTTCTTCTTTCCGGTATCCAGTTTCTTTTTCTCGTAGGGAACGAGCTTGAAATCATATTCGGGGATAAAATAATCTTCTTTGTACTCGGCCACAGGCAAAGGCATGTAGTGGCGGCCCGGAAACGTCAACACGTCGTATTCGTAGTCGTACAGATAAATGGTCACGAAACCGTCCCGACTGTATTTAATGCCGATGTCGGAGAAAGGGCTGTCTTCATCCGAAGACGCAACGAGCCGCATGATTTCCTTCTGCTTACCTTTCACGAGCACCGACATGTTGTACTGGAAAACACGGTGCAGCGAGTCGATCTGAATGGCGATACCCAGGTAGTATTTAGCATCTTTGAGCCGCTCCTGACCCGCATACATGACCGCGGTATTGTTCAGTGCGCTCTTATCCTGGTAGGTCTGGTAACTTAGCTTCGCATCGTCGTACCGCTCCATATACCGGTACACATTCCCCTGGTTCACATTATAAAACTTTCGGGCAGGTGCAGCCGCCATCGCGAGCTTGAAATCTTCAAATGCGCCGTCATACCGGGCGTTGGCTTCATTTACCTGATGTTTCTGGGAATGCCGGTTACCGATGTAAGCCTGCACGATCCCGTGGTTATTGTGCAGGAACGGTAACTCCGGCTTTTCACGCACAAGGCTATCGAATACCGCCATCGACTTATCAAGCTGGTCGTTTTCCAGCAATGCAATTCCCCAGCCATTCTGCGCATTGACGTTCGACCGGTTCAGTGAAATGGCCTTTTTAAATACCTGATACCCTTTTTTATACATATCGAAATGCAGGAGCAGGTTGCCGTAGTTACTCCACATCAGGTCGTAGCCCTGCTCGTATTGCAGCGCTTTCGCCAGATACTGCCCCGCCTCCGAGAACCGCTTCTGGTCGATCATAATGCCGCTTAACCCCGCCAGCGCTTCGTAGCGGATCGGATCGAGCTTGATCGCCTTCTGGAAGTCCTCCTGTGCCTGAGCGGTCTTTTTCAGGTAGTATTCCGAAAACGCCTTTGTTACGAAAAGATCGGCGAAGAACTTGTTGTCCTCATTCAATGCTTTTTCCCCTTTCTTGAAATCCTTTAATGCGAGGTCATACTTCTTTTGCCCGTAGTAGGCTACCGCGCGACCGAGGTAAGCCGGTAAATAGGTCGAGTCCTTTTTAATCACCCGGTCGAACAGGCTAAATGCAGTCTGATACTCGTGTTTGCTAAGGTGGGTGTTCGCGATCCCCGACATCAATGCGGGTGTTTCCCGCTTCAAGGTCGAAGCGAGTTTATAATACCGCTGCGCCTCGCTGGTCTGTTGCAGACCGTAGCACGAATGCGCCATTCCGAGATAGGCATCGCCCCGGAATGTGCGGTCGTCGGTTTCGAGGTATTTTTCAAAAACGGCTTTCGCCATCCCGAACTGATTGAGCGACAGCAATGCGTTCGCGTAGCGTATCTGCGCTTTCGGATGCGTACGCGCTACTTTTTCAAAATCTTTCACAGCCCGTTTCTCATTACCCGTGCGCATCAGGATGTCGCCACGTTGCAGGCGGTAGGCCATCTCATCCTTCTGGCGGATCGCGGTCGTCAGCTCATCCACGGCCTCTTCCATCCGGCCGCCGTACTTGTGCACCATTCCCAGGTTAAAGTTCCATTTGCCGCCCGTGTTTTTCGCGGAATTATCTGTGGCGTACCTCGCAGCCTCATTGTATCGCCTCTGCTTGCCTAGCGCCACGAGAGTATTCACCGTCGCCGCGGAACCGCCCGGCGCCTCGAAGAAATCTTTACGCGCCGCGTCATATTTACCTGATAGCATCGCAAAAAGACCACGGTTATAATGCAAATGCGGATCGAGCTCGGCCAGGTCCAGCGCCTCCATAATGTGCAATGCCTTTGGATAGTTGCCGGAAAGCGCGAGGATCACCGCCTCGTTGTTCATGCGCTGTACGGAATCGGAAGGTTGGAAGGCCTGCTTGTGGTAGATCGCGTAAGCAGCCTGCAAATTGCGAACGCCGCGTTGGTATTCCTCGTCGCGCAATAACGCAGGATTATTTTCCTCGAATGACTTGTTAAATATAGGTAGAAGTTCTTTTACAAGTCGCTGGCACTCACTAAAATCCTGCGCTGAGAGCTGTCGCGGCGCTAACACCGTCAACATCAGCAACATACCTGTCATTACAAGTAGGTGGATTTTCTGTACCATAGGGGTGCGTAATGGCTCAAAAAGCCCCTAACCTACAAGTAATCAGGGAAAATTACAATTATTGCTTAGACCGTTTGATAAATTTCGGTTAAAATATAATTTTTTAAATAAATAACATTATTTTAAGTAAACTATCGGTGATTAAAGTTGCACGGAAGCCAGAGCGTCGATAAACACCTTTTTATCGTTGACCAGAACCGTAAGAGCACTTTCCGAGGCGTTCTCAATGGTTATCGCCTGTTTTGAAACAGACACTTTCAGCAAAATGCCCCTGAAACCGATCCGGAACGAATATCCCTCCCACTGCTCGGGAATGTAGGGCTTGAACGACAACAGGCCGTCGGTTACCCGTTGCCCTGCGAAGCCTTTTACAACGCTCATCCAGGTTCCGGCCATCGAAGTAATATGCAGGCCGTCCTCGGTGTCGTTATTGTAATCGTCCAAATCCAGGCGGGCTGTCCGCAAATACATTTCATATGCCTTTTCCCGCAAGCCCAGGCCTGCCGCCAGGATCGAATGGACGCACGGCGACAGTGACGATTCATGAACGGTCATCGGCTCATAAAACTCGAAGTTGCGACGGATAGTGGCCTCGTCGAACTCATGCTCAAAAAAGTAAAGGCCCTGCAATACATCGGCTTGCTTGATAAAACACGACCGCAGGATCCTGTCCCACGACCACCGCTGGTTAATAGGGCGCTGGCTGGCAATGTCGGCGACGGTCAGCAGGTCCTTGTCCAGGAAGCCCTGCTGCTGCAAATACACCTGCCTGTTTTCATCAAACGGGTAATGCATATGATCAACGATGTGTTTCCAGTCGGCAAGCTCCGCATTGAGTTGCAGGTCGGTTTTGAAAATCACCTCATTCAGCTTGCGGGAGTCTTCTTTCCATAGCTGATCGATGACTTCCAGCGTATAGCGCAGCGTCCAGCAGGCGATGTAGTTGGTGTACCAGTTGTTGTTGACATTGTTCTCGTACTCGTTCGGCCCGGTTACCCCCAGCATGACGTACTGCCCTTTGTCCTCCGACCAGTTGATACGCTGCTTCCAGAACCGCGAAATGCCGATCAGCACTTCGAGCCCCCAATCCTTCACATAGCTTTCGTCGCCGGTGTAGCGGGTATAATCGTAAATAGCATACGCGATGGCGCCGTTCCGGTGAATCTCTTCAAAAGTGATCTCCCATTCGTTGTGACACTCTTCGCCGTTCATGGTCACCATCGGATAAAGCGCTGCGCCGTCGGTGAAACCCAACTTTCCGGCATTCTCGATCGCTTTTTCCAAATGCTTGTAACGGTAAACGAGCAAGTTGCGCGCCACTTTTTCGTCGGCTGTGGACAGGTAGAAGGGAATACAGTAAGCCTCGGTGTCCCAGTAGGTACTGCCGCCATATTTCTCCCCGGTAAAGCCTTTGGGTCCAATATTCAGGCGCTCGTCCTCGCCGGTGTAGGTTTGCCCCAAATGGAAGATATTGAACCGGATACCCTGCTGCGCGGCCACGTCGCCGGCAATGGTGATATCGTTCTTCTCCCATTTGCCTGCCCACGCCTGCATCTGCTCCGCATACATGCGATCGAATCCCTTTTCGGCAATCCTGGCAATGTAAGCTTTCGCTTTGGGAACCAGTTCGTCGTGCGCGTAATTGGCCGACGAGAGGTTTACGGCATACTTATAAATGGTAACCTCCTGTCCTTCCTGTACCTCCGCCTGCACAATACCCGCCACATATTTTTCTCTTGAAGCGGTCTGGACGGTGCCCGTTACAGGCATACCATTCAGTTTCACATCAAATTTCATCCCTGTCGCGACGCGGAACTGCTCCACCTGGTAAGGATTAGTTTTCGTTTCGAGCACCAGGTAGCCTTCCTGCCCGTACGCCTCATGCGCGATGCCGTTCCAGAACGACTCGTCGTAATTGGAATCCCGGTTACGGATATTTCCATCAAGAAATGGGGTAATGCTGAAATGATCGGTGAAGTTGAGCGGTACCATGCTGTAACTGATGGCACCGGCCTCGTCATCGGCCATACTGCAAAAGCGTTTGGAGTGAATGCGCAGCTTCCTCCCCCCCGACAGCGTCACCGTCGCGGTACGTTCCAGCACGCCTTCCTTCATATTGAGCACACGACGGAACTCGTCGATTTTGCAGGTATTCAAATCGAGCAGTTCGGTACCAATGCGAACCTCGATGCCCGTCCAGTTGCAGGCGTTGAGTACTTTGGCGAAATAGTTGGGATAGCCGTTCTTCCACCAGCCTACCCTGGTTTTATCGGGAAAATAAACGCCTGCCACGTAGTTTCCGAGCAATGTTTTGCCAGAATATCCTTCCTCAAAATTACCCCGCTGACCCATCCGGCCATTGCCGAGACTCATGAGACTTTCCGTAATTTCGTTGTGTTCGGGGTGAAAGCCTTCTTCTACGATGCACCATTCATCGTGCGTGATGTAATTCTTCATATGTTTTCCAATTGGGGCAAACCAAAATTTTCAAAACCAGGGATCACCAAATCGGCTTCCGTAAGAACCGATGCTTCCCCCACACCCACGGCGAGCATACCGGCCGCTTTCGCCGATTGGATACCGGCAACGGCGTCTTCGAACACCGCGCAATGCGCCGGAGCCGCGTTCAGATCGGCCGCGCCCATCAGGAACACCTGCGGATCGGGCTTGCCTTTGGTAATCCGGTTTCCATCGACGATCGTATCGAAATAATGCAGCATATCAATTCTTTCAAGAATCACCTTCGCATTCTTGCTGGCGGAGCCGAGGCCGCTGGGGATGCCGTTCTGTTTCAATTCGTCGAGGAAATGGCGCACGCCGGGTAACGCGTCGTCGGGTGTCATTTGCATGCAAAGTTCCAGGTAACGGGCATTCTTGGCAGTGGCTCTGCGGAGCTTCTCTTCGTCGGACAATGTAATTCCGCCGATCGACAGCACGATTTCGAGCGATTCCATGCGGCTGATGCCTTTCAGGCGTTCGTTTTCTTCACGCGTAAGGTCGAAACCGAGGTCCTGCGCCATTTCGCGCCAGGCGATGTAATGGAATTGGGCGGTATCAACGATTACCCCGTCGAGATCAAAAAGGCAAGCTTGCATTGAGGGCATATCATTTCAAATTTAATATCTTGCAAAATAGTAAAAAATAGCAATTTGCTGCGCCAGGGCCGAAATACGGGCTATCCGGTGTCACCGGCCCCCGTCGCAGGCTTTTCCAGAACATTTAGAAACCCCAAAGAAATGTCCGCCGTTAATAAGGATAAATTCGTTATATACCAGGTATTTACACGCCTCTTCGGCAACCAGAAAACGACTAACAAGGTCTACGGTACGATTGAAGAGAACGGGTGCGGGAAGTTCAACGACATCGACGACACCGCACTGGCCGCATTGAAGGTCTTCGGAGTGACCCACCTCTGGTATACCGGCGTGCTCGAACATGCCACGCTCACCGATTATTCGCAATACGGCATTAATCCCGACCACCCGTTGATCGTGAAAGGTATCGCCGGTTCTCCTTATGCGGTCAAGGACTATTACGATGTGGATCCTGACCTTGCCGTGGATGTACCGAACCGGATGCAGGAATTCGAAAGCCTCGTCGCGCGTACACATACACACGGGCTAAAAGTGGTCATCGATTTTATCCCTAACCATGTTGCCCGGCAGTATCATTCGGATGTGCGCCCCGAGGGTGTTAGGGATTTCGGGGAGGATGACGACAATACAGTCACTTTCAGTCCTTCCAACAACTTTTATTACATTCCAAACCACGATTTCGTGGTGCCGGAAGGCCATAAACCGCCGCTGCCGGTAACGACTCCCTACCATGAACGCCCCGCCAAAGCAACGGGCAACGACGTTTTTCAGGCCCAGCCCAGCCAGTACGATTGGTATGAGACCGTCAAGCTAAACTACGGCGTCGATTACCTCGACGGCCGGTCGCGCCATTTTGACCCTATTCCATCCACCTGGCTCAAAATGCGCGACATTCTCATTTACTGGACCCGCAAAGGTGTGGACGGTTTCCGGTGCGACATGGCCGAAATGGTGCCTGTTGAATTTTGGGGATGGGTAATCCCGGAAGTCAAGAAGGAAAATCCCGCGGTCATTTTCATTGCAGAGATCTACAATCCTTTTGAATACCGCAATTACATTTATACCGGCCAGTTCGATTACTTGTACGACAAGGTTGGGTTGTACAACTCACTGCGGCGGATGATCGAGGGGCACGGAAGCGCCTCGGATATCACGCGTATCTGGCAGCACGAATCGGGTGATTTCAGCGAGCATATGCTGCGTTTTCTCGAAAATCACGACGAACAACGCATTGCCTCCAAGTATTTTGCGGGAAATCCGTGGACGGCATTGCCTGCGATGGTACTGAGTGCCACGCTGCATACGGGCCCGCTGATGCTCTATTTCGGGCAGGAACTCGGCGTGGACCCTACCCAGCAGGAAGGTTTCCAGGGTGAGGACGGCCGTACGACCATTTTCGACTACTGGGGCGTGCCCGAATTCCAGCAATGGGTTAATGGTGGCCAATTCAACGAAGAGCTGCTTACCACCGAACAAAAAACGCTGCGTCAGTTTTATGGTAACCTCAATGCATTTGTGCTTAAAAACGAGGCGGTGTATGCCGGCGGATTCTATGATTTGCAATATGTAAACGCCAACGGGCAATCGTTTAACTACGACGGGAACATCATTTTCAGCTATTTGCGGCATACCGACGATCAAAAAATACTGTTCGTATACAATTTTCACGAGTCGGATACCGTAGAAACGCTGGTTAAAGTGCCGCAGGATGTATGGACGAACGTGCTGAAACTGGGCAATACCGGCGACTACAAATTGAAGCCCGTATTCCCGCTCGAAGTACCTCAGGTACAGTTGCGCACAGCCGACATTACTTCCACCGGAGTGCATCTCGAACTTCCGCCGATTTCGGCATTCGCTTTCGAGATCGTTCCGAAGTAACCCGGTTTCAAGCCCTTTTGCCGTTGCAAAAGGGGCTTTTGATCATTAATTTTACATTATCCACGAATTTGTGGCTATTTTATCGTGGCAAGTTTTTTGTCATTCACGTACCCTGGTTTTAAAGAAATTCAAGTATGATCCGATTTGTAGTGCTTTCCATTTTGTTGCTGGGCTCTGTTGCTTCTTTCGGGCAGGCCAGCCTGCAAAAGACTTTCGTGCAGAAGATGGAGCTGCCCGCCAGTCCGGATATCGGCACGCAGGTTCTGCGCATGAGTGAGTCGTTTCTGGGTACGCCCTACGTCGCCGGCAGCCTCGAAGGCAACCCTACCGAGCGACTGGTATGCAAGTTCGACGGACTGGATTGTACGACATTGGTAGAGAGCGTGATCGCGCTGGCTGTTGCTAAAACCGAGAATTCGACTTTTGACGAATATAAAAATGAACTGACACGCCTCCGTTACCGCGACGGCGTGATCGACGGCTATCCCTCACGGCTCCATTATATCCTCGACTGGATGTATGAAAACCAGAAACGCGGCCGCCTCGAAGACATTACGTCCAAAGTAGGTGGTGTCCCTTTTAACAAGGAAATCAATTTCATGACTACCCACGCCAACTTGTACCCGTCGCTGGCTGCCAGTGAAGTGTATGAAAAACTGAAAGAACAAGAGGCGGTAATCAATTCCAGGGAGCATAGTTACATTCCCAAAAGCAGCATCCAAAAAGCTGAACCCATGCTGCACGATGGCGATATTGTCGCATTCACGTCGTCGGTGGAAGGGCTGGATGTGAACCATATGGGGATTATTTCGAAGGTGGGCAGCCGCGCTTACCTGATCCACGCGTCGCTCACGGGCAAAAAGGTGATCATGACGAGCGTCCCTCTGGCCGAATATGTAGCTTCCGTGCCGAAACATACGGGTATGATCGTGGCCCGTCTCAACGATATCTGAAACCTTGAATGGATTTAACCGACCTGATTAACTACCGGAATTCCCCCTGGCTATTGCTGCTGCTCGCCGGTGCCATCGGATTGGTCATCAGCATTATCATCATCAGCCTGATTAAAATAACGGCGTCGAGGAAGGAGTGGACCGTTGTGCGCGCAATTCGTGAAAACCTCACCAGCGTGCTGCATTTCTTCGTACCGATCGTGCTCATTACGGCGGCAGCCAAAACCTATTCTTACTCCAACCCGCAATACGACTGGGTCTTCGCATTGAGCAAAACCGCGCTCATCGGCATCACTACCTGGCTTATGGCCCGGATCGTGATTATCGTTGAAAAGATCCTGATCGCCAAACTCGACTTCAACACGCCCGACAACAACCAGGCACGGCGCCTTTTTACGAAGATCAAGTTCATCAAACGCATTGTCGTGATCATGGTCGTGACCATCGGCATTTCGATATTACTGCTCAGCTTCGACAGCGTGCGGCAATATGGCGTCGGGATCCTTACATCGGCCGGTATTGCGTCGGTAATCATCGGTTTCGCAGCACAAAAGTCGCTGGCGAACCTGATGGCCGGCATTCAGATCGCATTCACGCAGCCGATCAAAATCGACGACGTAGTGATCGTAGAAGGCGAATGGGGCCGCATTGAAGAGATCAACCTGACCTATGTGGTTGTCAACATCTGGGATTTGCGGCGCATTGTGCTGCCCATTACCTATTTCATCGAAACGCCCTTCCAGAACTGGACGCGCAATGAAAGCGCATTGACCGGCGCCGCATTCTTTTACCTCAATTATCACACGCCTGTTGACAAGCTTCGTACGAAATTGAAAGAAATCCTGGAAGCGACCCCGCTTTGGGATGGTCGGGCATGGGCGTTACAGGTAACGGACACGCAGGGGCAACTGATGGTGGTGCGGGCGCTGATGTCGGCGCGTAATTCCAGCGAGACTTTCGATTTGCGATGCCTGGTTCGCGAGAAAATGATTGAATATATCGTGAACGAACATCCGGAGGCACTCCCTGCAAGCCGCGTGGAAGAGGCAACACAGACGAAATTCAAAATCTCCGAAACCGGTATATAAAAATTGGCCTCCGGAAGATCCGAAGGCCAGTCTTTTCTTACTACTCACCTAACTCAATTTAACTCAATACAGTTTTTCTTTGATATTTTGATCCGTTCGTTCCCGCATCGTAACAGGCGCCGCTTAGATTGAAAAAAGGAAAATGACGACCTGCAAAAAAGGGAGGAATACCGACGGGTGAAAGCTACTGAAAATGCCTGACGGCGTGTGTAAATCAGAACGTGCGATTTACACTACAAAAGAGCTTTTCCGTTGTTAAAGAGGCATTAACGCTGAATTAAAAAGGAATTAAAAAGGTGGGAATTTCAAAATAAAGGTCGTACCGGAGCCCAATGCAGACTCCACTTCGATGGTCGCGCCCTGCATGTTGATAATACGCTTGGTGAGTGCAAGACCGATGCCGTAACCCGCTTTGCTGATCGTGGATTGGCTACGGTAGAAAGTATCGAAAATATAAGGCAGTTCTTCGCGCGCGATGCCGATGCCCATATCGCGGAAATAGACAGTGATCAGCCGGTTTTTGATTTCCAGGAAAACATTGCAGGTCTTGTCCGGCGAATACTTGCAGGCATTATCCATCAGGTTCAGGAATGCCGTCCTTAGCAGGCTTTCGTCGCCGAAACGTTTCAATTGCTCTTCATCCTCGGGGATTTTATCGTAATGGATATGCACCTGGTAACCGGGGTTTTTCTGCTGTACCGAGCCTTTTGCCTGCCACAGCACCTCGTCGATCCTGATTTTCGAAAATGTTACCCTGAATGCATTCTCTTCTGTCCGCGCGAGTTCGAGCAGGCGGCTTACGAGCTCGTTCATTTCCTTCGCTTCAGACCAGATGCCTTTCAATGCATCCTGGTAATCGGCCGATGAGCGGTCTTTCATCAAACTCAGCTCAGCCTCGCTCATGATGAGCGCCAGGGGCGTACGCAGCTCATGCGAAGCGTGCGAGACGAAATTCTTCTGAGCCACGAAAGCAATTTCGAGCCGGGTAAGCATCTGATTGAAGGTCTCGGCCAGCAATGCCAGCTCGTCCTTCTCCCGTCCTACTCGCACTTTTTCGTGCAAGTTACCCGCCGAAATGTTGTTAACCTGGTCGATAATGTCGGCCACAGGCTTGATGGCATCGTTGGAAAACTGCCAGCCGGCGACGCCCACGAGCACCATGGACAGCAGCCAACCGATCAGCAGGATTTCGCGCAGGCGGTTGAGCTGGTTCATACCCAGGTAATCGTTCGCGATCACCGCCACGACCCACGGCTTCCGATGGTCCTGCAAAATGTGCCGGATGATGATTACCTCCTTCTTCTGATGTTTCGTATGGATTTCCTTCCCGGCACGCGCCTCGGTAAGCATCGGTTTGGAGAGCCCGAAATGCTCTTTTCCGCTGACAAATATGACGGAATCGGCCCCGTCATAAATCGTGATTTCCTCGTCGAGCAGGATGGTTTTATTCTCCTTCTCGATCTTTTCGATGTCCGCTTTGCTAATACCTTGGCTCGCCTCCACAAGCTGGGCGATTGTCTGGCCGCGCTCGTTCAGGAAAGAATAAAACTGCGTTTCGCGGTACTGGTCGTAGAAAAAGTAAATAGCCAAACAAAACAGCGCCATAATGGAGCCTACCAGCAAGGTAAACAGCAGCGTCAGGCGCGATTTGATATTCATTCTTCCTTGAAAATGTAGCCCATGCCGACTACCGTGTGGATCAGCTTGGTAGGATAGTCTTTATCTACTTTTTTACGGAGAAAATTGATATACACGTCGATCACGTTGGTACCGGTATCGAAGCGGATGTCCCACACCTGCTCGGCAATGTCCACACGCGAGACCACGCGCCCGCGGTTACGCATGAGGTATTCGAGCAATGCAAATTCCTTGGCGGTAAGATCGATCCGGTTGCCGCCGCGTCTGGCCACCTTTTCGTCGAGGTTCAGTTCGAGATCCGCGAGGGTAAGTACCTGGCTGGACTGCTCGCGGGCGCTGTTCCGCTGCGACAGTACCTTGATCCGCGCAATCAATTCGCGGAATTCGAAAGGTTTTACCAAATAATCGTCGCCACCGGCTTCGAAGCCATCGAGTTTGTCATCGATCGTGCCCAATGCGGTAAGGAAAAGAATCGGAGTCGTGAGACCGTCGGCGCGGAGCTGCTTGGCGAGGTCGTAGCCGTTGAGGAGCGGCAGATTTACATCCAGAATGATCACGTCGAACCGGTAGTTGGAAGCCATTTTCTTACCGACTTGTCCGTCGTAAGCCAGTTCCACCTCCCACGATTGTTCTTCGAGGCCTCTTTTGAGAAAACCTGCGAGTTTCGGTTCGTCTTCAACGATTAAGATTTTCATAGAATGATCAAGCGGTTTAAAGTGCCAAATGTTGCACAGATTTTTGCTTAAAAAAAGGCTGCCCGAAATATCGGACAGCCTTTTTGTCTATATCCACACCATTAGAACGTTGGCATTTCTCAACATCCCACGTTCCATTATAATGCAAAATATAAAATTTAAATTATAAACAATAGGTAGTTGCCTATTTTTACAAAATTTCATGTAAGTATCAGTAATAATCTGCGGAATTGTCATAATCCGAACGATCGCCGTAAGCGCCGTAATCGTCGTCCTCTTCCAGACGCATGGCCTTCGCTGCTTTTTTAATGAGTCCTATCTGCCCTGCATGGTAAACATCGTGCTGGATCACGCCGTGGATCAATGTATAGTAGGAGTAATCGCGGCCGGGTACGAATTCTTCCAGGAAGCTGTCGTCCTCGATCTTTTCGAGTTCGGAAACCAGCTCCTCCTGCGAAAGGCTCAGTTCCATCTGGATCGCCTCCCATTCAAATTCATCCACAACCGGAAATTTCTTCCAGTCCTTGTCCTGTGTTTTAATATCAAACTCAGCGTCGCCCTGCAATTTCCGAACCGCAAAAATGCGCCAGGTGGTCATGTGGTACACGATTTCGGCGATAGAATGCGTATTGCTGCTCAGGCGTGTCTCCGCGATTTTCGGGGTAACGTCGCGCAATGCTTCCACTACCGACGGCCCATACCATGCCTCTTCGCTTTCGTAGGTGTCGTTGAGTACATCTATAATTCTTAAAATCTCTTCTTTTGCTTCCATATGATTAGATTAAACAGCTGCAAATTTACGGGGATTCGGCCGAAGATTGTCCAAATGTGTTTTCAATATTAAAGAGACATTTTGCGGGCTTCCATACTCTCCTGAGGTTCTGACAGAAAAGCGGCGTTCCAACCAATCGGCGAACGATACGGTCAGAGTTCATGGGTTGATGAGTTTAAAGTTCAAAGAATCGAAACTCATTGTTCCATGAACTCTAGACGCATGGACTCTAAACTAATCGACTCTAAACTTTCGTTTATTTAACAAATTTTAAAATACAACTCAAATGTTCAAGAAAGCCTCTTTCCTCTTACTGATCATCGGCCTCGGGTTGATATCGTGTTCGAAAGACCCGATCAGCGACCTTTCCAATGAGGAGTCGTTGGTATACATAACAAATCACGATAAATCAGCCAATTTCACGCAGTACAAGACATTCAGCATTGTGGACTCGGTGCTGATTGTTGAAAATACGCGCGCCGGCACTTCCCTCGACGACATCGACCGCGCGATGCTGCAACGCCTGATCACCAACATGGAATCGATGGGTTACAGGCACGTGGGCCGTAAGGAAAATCCGGATGTGGGTATCAACGTGTCGTGGATCACCAATACTTACCTCAATGTTTATCAACCGCTTTCCTCCTATTATGGCGGCTACTGGGGTGGTTATGGCTATGGTTACCCGAATTATTACAGCTATTATGAAACCAGCGAAAGTTCCTGGGTGATTTCGATGCTCGATTTTAAGAATCCGCAAACGACGCCTTCCGGCAAAACTTTCAATGCGGTCTGGGAAGCGCAAATCCGCGGTGCGGCCATCGGCGACCAGAAGCTCGTAGACAAAATGGCGGATTCCATTTTCGGCCAATCCGGTTATCTTAAAATCAAGTAACAAATGAAACGCATCATCATCATTGCCCTTTTTCTTGGGAGTGTTCTGCCCGCATTGGCACAGGAAAAACCCAAGTTATATACCATCGCCTCCCCGTTTGAACGTTACACCCATTACCTGGCCACCGCCCGCTTCATGGGAGCCGTTCCGATGGGTTCTTTCAAAGATAATTACATTGACAAGACTTCATTTCAGAACTTTTCACTCTCTATTGAATGGGTTTTGAGAAACTCGCCGCTTTCAGTCGGAGGTGAAATCGGTTCAACTTATTTCGAGAAACGCGTACCGAGAGCGCTTTACGAAGGTTCGGAAGGTACTATTTCAGCGGTACAGACGCGTACCGTTTCGCAATATCCCGTGGAAGTGTTCTCCAACTACCATTTCCTGCCCCGCAATTCGCAGGTGCAGCCTTATGTGCAGATCAGCGGCGGGGCGAGCATTCTGGACTACACTGTTTATTATGGTACATTGTCGTCGCAGGATCAGAAAGTACGCTTTAAGTACGGCATTGGGGCCGGTTCTAAATTTTTATTCAAAAAGGACGGGACGCTGGGCCTCGATGTGCGTGTCAAATATGATGGCACGGCTTATAAATATGACTACATCGACAAAGGCATATCGTCCGTGAACGGTTCGATAGGCCTATTCTATCGTTGGTGGTAAACAACGCATCGTGACACATAAAAGGAAAGTTTTGACCAAAACATCGCTTATCTGGCTTAGTGGCATTCTCGCATTTCTGATCGGTTCCGGGCTTTGGGCCTGGAACCGCTTTGGTCCCAGCAGTCACAAAACTTACGTGCAGGTTACAGAAGGTTTCCCCATGGCGCGGACCCTCGATTCCGCTTCCCATGCATGCGACCTGACCATACGCCGGTACCGCCAGATCGGCAAGGAAATGCAGTTCGAGCTCGCAGCCAATGCAGGTGGGCTTGCGCCTTATGACGTAAAAATCACCCAGAACGGTCAAACTCAAACCTTTCAGTCCGTACCACATCGCTACGGCACCTGGCTCACGCTCTCCGATTTGCAGGTCAAAGGCGGCGAAGCACAAATCCATGTTTCGAGCCTCGGCCAGCAGGGCTGCCAGACAACCGCCGCATTCAACTTCGAGGCTGCTGTGGCCAATGAGGTGCTGGATGCAAAAGAATGGATCCGTCAGGGAAGCAAGGACAACTGGCTCGACGTACGGCCAATCCGGAAGGACGGCAAGCTCTACCTGCGCGATTTCGCCAACTATAACGACAGCCGCACCAAAGTGGTCATGATTGACGGCATTGTGGTGCAAGGGCTTGAAAATGGTATTGAAGTAAAACCGGGTTATTTGTACTCCGTAACGGCCCGGTGGATAGACGCCCCGTACAACGACTGGTGGAATGCCGCCAAGAACCGCAGCCTCCGCCAGCAGAATATCTACATCGCAGGCAAGCCGGAGCGGGCAGCCGCCCAGGCACTGATGCGCATCAGCATTCCCGACTGGTTTTCACCCTCACGCACTATTAATGTCGATTTCGATACCAGGTTCCCTGAATTTGAGCCCGTCAAAGGCAAGCTGGTGATGCAATACCGGCTGAACAATTATGTACCTTCCGATAATTATTACAAAAGAGGTATCGGCTATTTGTCCAATACTGAAAAAGAATACCCTGCGGAAAAGCTGCATTACACGGCCACTCCCAATTATTTCGGCGACAAGGACGAAAAATGGTTTGCAAGCCTTTCCAAAGAACAAGTGGAAGCGCTGGCAGGCGTGCCGGGATTCGGGGTGTATGCTTACGATTTTGAATTTTGGAACCAGCATTATCCCAAAGAAGTCATTCAACGGTTGATATGGTTTTCGAAGGTGATCAAAAAGAACCACCCGAATATGCATTTAATGGATTACTGGGGTGGCGGGGCTTACACCAATCCGCATATCAATACCGTCGGCGGGGCGAATCCGAAGGATTTCATCAAAGAATACAGCGAGCCGAAAGCCAATAACCCGAATTTCGACCCACTGCCCAGCGGCGATAGCTTCCGGGACATTTTTAACACCGTCCCGATCGATGTCTACCCCAAACCAATGTTTGCGATCGACAATGCGGGTAACTCGCCCAACAACTTCGTGTTGCTATCGGCAATCCATTCGCTGCGCATCAACAAACTGTTGCCTTACCAAAAAAACAACAAGTTTATCTTCTACGGCTGGAACCGATACATGCCTTTGTACAAAGATCCCATCGTCCCCTGGAACTACCAACTCACGGATCCGAAGGGAGAACTTATCATGAACCAGCTCGAAATGATGCCCGCCAGCCAGGCATTGAGTTTCTCGCTGTTCTCCTTAATCCTTTTCGATGGCTATTACCTCTGGCACGACGGCGCGCCCAGCGCGAAAAACCCGAATGCCTATAAATTATCGAAAGACATGTGGGGTTGGGGCTATGAATGGTACGCCGCCGACGGCAAAACACCTGAAAGCGAAGTGGGCCGCAATACTTCCGGCGGAACCGCTGCCCCGTACTGGGACTTCCCTACCGAATATTATGCATTGGGCAACTGGATGGCCAAACAAGTCGAGGATGTGATAGTAGGTGGCCAAAACCAGGACCTGGCATTCCAACTGGACGGGCAGTGGATTCAACCCAAAAAAGAGCAGGCCTTGCTGGCGATCGATAGCAAGCAGCCATTTGTTACTTCTATTGTAAAAGGAAACCAGATAGTCGTATTAGCAGTCGATTCATTCCAGCAACCCTCTGCACAGCGAAAAATGAAGGTGCGTCTGCCGGATGGCGCCGAAGCGGAGATAGAACTTTACGGCAACTGGCCGTCGCTATACCGCGGGACGTTGAAGAAGTAGTTTTGGAATATGTAAAAAGCAGAGAGCTCGCCGGTGAAGCGAGCTCTCTGCTTTTTTATAGATCCATGTATTATGCAACCCTTACATAGCTTCCGAGCCATTTCAAGTGCGTCCCGTACTTGTGCATGATCTCCTGCACCTGCGGGTCGTCCATATGCCCGAGGAATTCCACTAAGAACCACGCCCGGAACGACGCCTCGCCGCGTAACGGCCGGCTTTCGATCTTGGTGAGGTTAATGCCACGGTCGTTGAAATCTTTCAGGAACTCGTACAATACGCCCGGACGATTGGTATTCGGCAGATTCGCAATAATCGTCGTTTTGTCATCGGCGCTCCTCATATTCGTAAAATCCTTCGCGAGGATCAGGAAGCGCGTCTGGTTCTGATCGCTGTCTTCGATGTTGTCGAAAAGAATAGGTACTCCAAACAGCCTCGCTGAAATGGACGAGCATATCGCCGCTGCATCCGGTTCTTCGGAGGCCAGTTTGGCGGCTTTGGAAGTAGAATCCACCGCGATTAGTTCGATACCCATTCCCTGCAGGTATTCACCGATAAACTTTCCGCATTGCCGGAATGCAATGTCCTTGGAATAAATCCTTTTAATCGATTTCAGGTTGTCGGACTGCGATGCGAAAGTAAAATGTACTTTCAACAGCATTTCAGCCACGATGGACAAGTTCTTTTCACGCAGAAAGTCCGCCGTTTCTACTACGATACCTTCCTGGTTGTTCTCGATAGGCACCACGCCGAACTTCGCACGACCGGTCTCCACACTTTCAAACACCGAATGGATCGTGGGTAGCACAAGGTACTCGCTCATCGCTCCGAAACGACCTTCGGCCGCCTGGTGGGTAAAGCTGCCTTCCGGCCCCAGGTAGGACACCCGCTCGGGCAGTTCCAGGTTGCGGGATACCGCAAATATTTCGAAGAAAATGGCGTCGATCGCCTGACGGGTGAGTAATCCGTTGTTATGTTTCGCCAGCCGGTCGAGGATTTGTTTCTCTCTTTCGGGGCGGTAGATAATCGACTGGGAAGACCGTTTCAGCTCGCCTACCTTCTTCACGAGCTCCATACGCTCGTTCAAAATGCTCAGCAACTGGTCGTCCAGCCCATCGATCCTGTTTCTTAAATCCGTTAATTCCACAAAAACACTTTAAATAGGTTGTTCAAACCGGAAGCTGCGTTACATTTTTGAATAAAGCCTTTCCCGGCACGATATTACTTGACCACGCCAAAGATAATGCGCGGCATGCAATGCGCGGAAGCCTAGCCCGCGAGTGCAAGCTCTTCGACGTTCTTCTCCACTTTGAGATTATCAATGATAAACCGCTGTCTTTCGGGTGTATTTTTACCCATAAAATAACTCAGCAATTTTTGAATGGACGTCTCCTTTTGCAGGATCACCGGTTCTACCCGCATATCCTCTCCAATAAATTTGCCAAATTCCTCCGGAGAAATCTCTCCTAACCCTTTAAAACGGGTGATTTCCGGCTTGCTACCCAGCTTATCGATCGCAGCCTGCTTCTCTTCTTCGCTGTAACAGTAAATGGTTTCTTTCTTATTGCGAACGCGGAACAAAGGTGTTTCGAGCACAAACAAATGCCCGTTCCGAACCAGGTCCGGGAAGAATTGGAGGAAGAAGGTCATCAACAGCAAACGGATGTGCATACCATCCACATCAGCGTCGGTGGCTATAATAATGCGGTTGAAGCGCAGGTTTTCCACTCCATTCTCCACATCCAATGCATGTTGGAGCAGGTTAAACTCCTCATTTTCGTAAACAATCTTCTTCGTGAGCCCGAATGAGTTCAAGGGCTTACCCCGCAAACTGAATACCGCCTGGGTTTGAATATCCCGCGATTTGGTGATCGACCCGCTTGCAGAATCCCCTTCCGTAATGAAAAGCGTCGTTTCATAACGCTGCTCACTTTTCACGTCGGTGAGGTGCAGGCGGCAGTCGCGGAGTTTTTTATTGTGCAAATTGGCTTTTTTCGCACGGTCGTTTGCAAGCTTTTTGATACCCGCAAGTTCTTTCCGCTCCCGCTCCGATTGTTCAATGCGCTTTTTCAATGCATCGCGCGATTCGGGATTCATGTGCAGGAAATTATCGAGCCTTTCTTTCACGAAATCATTCACAAACGTCCGCACAGTGGTGCTGTTCGGGTCGGGCGTGATAGTGTTGGAACCTAATTTCGTTTTGGTTTGCGACTCAAAAACCGGCTCCTGAACCCGGATTGCGATCGCGCCTATAATAGATGAACGAATATCTTCCGGCGCGTAATCTTTCCCGAAATGCTCGCGCACCGCTTTAACAACTGCTTCCCTGAATGCAGCGAGATGGGTACCTCCCTGTGTCGTATACTGACCATTCACAAAAGAGTAGTATTCTTCACCATATTGGTTACCATGAGTCATCGCCAATTCAATATCGTCGCCCTTCAAATGGATGATGGGATAGCGCAGCGATTCCGGATCGGATTTGCTTTTCAGGAGGTCGAGCAGACCGTTCTGCGAGAAGTATTTCTGCCCGTTGAAATTGATCGTGAGCCCCGCGTTGAGATAGCAGTAGTTCCAGATCATATTATCCAGGTATTGCGGGATATACCGGAAGTTCTTAAAAATAGTGCCGTCCGGCTCAAACGCCACGTGCGTACCGTTGCGCTGGCTGGTAGTGCCTTCCGGCGATTCGTTCAAAAGTGCTCCCTGGTTAAATTCCGCGCTTTTGGTCTTTCCGTCGCGGAACGACTGTACTTTAAAATGACTGGAAAGCGCATTCACCGCCTTGGTACCTACGCCGTTCAGCCCCACCGACTTTTGGAACGCGCCCGAATCGTATTTACCACCGGTGTTGATCTTCGAAACGCAATCTACCACTTTGCCCAACGGAATACCGCGGCCGTAATCGCGCACTTCCACACGGTGTTCGGATATTTTAATTTCAATCGTTTTGCCGTTGCCCATCATGTGTTCGTCGATCGAGTTATCCACCACCTCCTTCACGAGCACGTAAATTCCATCGTCCACCGACGAGCCGTCGCCGAGCTTTCCGATGTACATTCCAGGCCTGAGGCGGATGTGTTCTTTCCAGTCAAGCGACCGGATACTGCTCTCGTCGTACTGAACATTTGTACTTTCCATATTTATAACTATTCTTTTAGGAGTATTATCGCTTTTGGAGGCGGTATTTTAATATTTTGAATCTTTTGTCGTTACCCTGTTATAACTTTGCCGGGCTTCCCGACCAGGGACCCCGATTAATAGAAATTCTTTAAAAATAGGAAAAATCTAATTTACTTTGCCATGATATACACTACCACAATATTACGTGTACTCGAATCCCAAATTCAAAAATACTAGTCTTATACATAGTTTTAATGAATTTTCAGACTTTCAATAGTACAATAATTCTTCTTATGAACAGATCCAGGTTGGCTAAAAGTTATAAATCTGTACTTCCCTATTTCCTGAGTTTAATCATTTCGTTGCCCGCTTTCTCACAGGTTACTGCCCCAACAGCCCCTTCCGGAACTGCCCCGACGTCCAACGGCGCCCAGGGCAATACGCAGTCGGGTCCGAGAGGCAATACCGGCACCACAGGCGGTAACACACAATCGGGAGCGGGCAATCCGCAAGGCACCACTCAGCAAGGCGGAAATCAGCAGGGAGGCAACCAGCAGTCGGGCAACCCGCAACAGGGAAACGACGGCCAGGGTGGTGACAAAGGCAAAACCGCTGCTAATCAGAATGCCGAAGGCGGTGACCAGAGCAAGATCAATACCAGCACCAGCACCAAGCTGACCCCAGAAGAACAAGCAAAGGAAGCTTTTCGTCAGAAAATCTACGGGTATTCGATATTTGCGGATAAAAACCTTGGACTAATCCCTGATTTACAGATCGTTACACCTACCACCTACGTTGTAGGACCGGGTGACGAATTGAAGATATACCTGTATAACTACGCAGAAAGCACTTACGAAACGATTGTGAACAAGGACGGTTTCATCAGCATTCCCCGCGTTGGAAATGTGATGGTAGCAGGTCGCACGATCGAAGAAATCAAGAAAATCCTGATCGACAAGTTTGCCAAATTCGTACCGGGAATGATCGGTACAGGAGGCGAAGGAGCCCGTACCAAACTGATGGTTACGCTCGGAGAAGTTCGTTCTGTAAAAGTTTTTGTGACGGGTGAAGTAGTCAATCCGGGGACTTATACCGTGTCCTCGCTGTCGTCCGCATTCAATGCATTGTACCAGGCCGGCGGCCCTAATGAAATTGGATCTTTCCGCGAAGTACGCGTTGTTCGCCAGGGCAAGGTTGTATCTAAACTCGACATTTATGATTACCTCGTAAATGGTAAAATCGATGGTGATATCCGCGTTCAGGAAAACGACAACGTGGTTGTAGGCTACTACCTGAAACGCACGGAAATCGCCGGTATGGTGAAACGTCCGGGGATTTATGAATTAACGCCGGAAGAGAAATTGGGCGATGTGCTCCGTTACGCAGGCGGTTTCAGCGACAAGGCTTACCGTGCGAGACTAAAAATACAACGCATTACTTCCAAAGAACGTAAGATCCTCGATGTGCCTGAAGAGCAGTATGACAGCTTCGAAATGGCAACCGGCGACTCGATCAACGTAGAGACCGTCCTTGACCGTTTCGAGAATATTGTCACCGTTGAAGGTGCGGTAATGCGCCCGGGTGAGTACTCGCTCGATAACAGTCCTACCTTGAAAAAACTGATTGAAAATGCACAGGGAATGCGTGAAGACGCATTTGTAGGGCGCCTGAACGTACTGCGTACCCGCGAGGACCTCACTATCCAGACCATCCCCATCAACTTCACCGATGTATTGAACGGTGTAACGCCCGACCTCGTACTGACGCGCCTCGACCAGATCATTGTTCCGTCGAGATTCGAAATGGCCGAAACCGCATTTGTGAGTGTAGAAGGAGAAGTGAATAATACCAAAGTCGGTGAGAATGAGGGCAAATTCCCATATACTACCGATATGACGCTTGAAGACGTGCTGGTGCAGGCCGGCGGTCTGAAAGAATCAGCCTATACTTCGGAAATTGAGGTTGTCAGAAGAAAAAGAAATTCGGTGGCTGGTGCAGCGAATGCGCAGATTTCCGAGGTCTATAAGTTCAATGTAAACCGCGACCTGTCTCTGAATGCCAAAGCAACCAATTTTGTATTGTTCCCGTTCGACCAGGTGATTGTTCGCAAATCGCCCAATTATGTGGAGCAGCAAACTGTTTTCGTGGAAGGCGAAGTACTCGTAACAGGTCCTTATACGATTGTCAATAAAAACGACAAGATCAGCGATATTATCAAACGAGCGGGCGGCCTGACCGAGCTTGCTTATCCGGAAGGAGCAACGCTTTTGCGCCGTACAATTGTGAAAAACCTCGAAGAGCCGGTAGATTACACGGAAGTTCAGCAGACAGAGAAGCAGATTAAGAAAGGAGCACTGACCGGTGACCTGCCGAACGTAAAAGAAGAGAAAATCGGTATTGTGCTGAAAAACATCCTGAAAAACCCTGGCTCGTTCGAAGACCTCGTGGTGCAGGAAGGCGACATTATCCGCATTCCGAAACGCCTGGAAACCGTTCAGGTGACGGGCTCGGTGCTTTACCCTACGACTGTGAAATACGGCAAAGGAATGAACTTCTCGGATTACATTTCACAATCGGGAGGTTTCACGGTGCAATCGCTCAGAAAAAGCTCTTACATCAAATATCCTAACGGCAATATCGATCGTACCAGAAGATTCCTGTTCTTCAATGTATATCCGAAAGTACAGCCGGGCTCGGAAATTTTTGTTCCGACAAGAAACGCACCGGCTCTGAATACACAGCAAAGCATTCAAACAGCTACAACCCTGTTGAGCTCAATTATGGGATTGATTGTAACAGTATTGGCATTCCGTTCACTTAAATAACTATGGCAACAACGACCACACAACAAATCCCCGACGACGAGTTATCTCCCAAGGAAGTCGTCGAGAAAATATTGGTAGTCAAAAATGCATTGATCCGTAACTGGCAATGGCTTTTGCTCCTGCCAGCCGTAGGTTTCGGTATCGGGTATGCCATGGATACTTACCAAAACAAACCGCCTACCTATGAGGCGACCGTCGTTTTCAACCTCGGTGCAGCCGGTGCAAGCTCAGGCTTCGGTGATGTAGCCGGCCTGCTAGGTATCGGCGCACAACCGGACGCAAATATTTTTACCGGGGAGAACTTCTTCTATTTTGTGAAGTCCCGCCCGGTATTGGAGCGGAATTTGATGAAAGAGGTTGAGATCAACGGGAAAAAGCAACTTCTTGCCAACTTTTACATTGATTCGAGTGGTATCAAAACGTCCGATTGGGCGGATTATCCCGATTTGCAGAAGTTCCATTTCACGTCTAATGATGTAAAGAAAATGGACCTCAACTCCCGTATCAACCTCAATACCATCGTAAAGCGTGCGGCTGAGGCAACGGAGATTGCATCCCTCGACCGCAAGTCGTCGTTTACACAGATTTCCACCAAGATGGAGAACGAACACCTTGCCGGCTTGTGGGTTACCACCCTGCTGGAAACGGTGGAAGAAATGTATACTGAAAACCAGACGCAAAAAACGCGCAAGACACTCCGACTGCTTCAAAGCCGCGCCGACTCCCTGGCGGCGGTATTGGGTATCGCAGAACATAAACTGGCGAAACAGCTCGATTATAGTGCCCAAATCATGATGCCTGAAGCAAAAGTTTCGGCGACCAGCATGGAAAGAAAATCGTCCTTCCTGCAACAGTTGTATTACGAAGCGATGGCCAACGCCGAAAAAATGCGTGTTTCCCTCGTGAAAGAAGCTCCTTTGTTCACAGAAATCGAGGGTATTAAAGTACCTCTGGATGTGAAATATGAAGACAAGCGTAATGCCAAAATCGGGGCATTGGCAGGTTTGATGATCGCACTGATCTTTGTTTATTTCAGAACAGTGTTTTCTACACCTACCACCACAATCGTGCGTAAGGAGGCGGTAACGGCGTAATCATGGCAACTCAACACTCTATTACTATCAAGGCCGGTGGGTCCGAGAAGGATTACTGGAAAGACCTTTGGCTCAATAAGCAATTACTCTGGATCCTTTCAAAAAGAGATCTTTCCGTTCGATATAAACAGACATTACTTGGTGTCGCGTGGAGCGTACTGCGCCCCCTCATGACGATGACGGTCATGGTGTTTGTTTACAGTTATGTAGCCAAAATCAAAGCGGATCCCGGCATTCCCTATCCCCTGATGGTACTTGGGGGGCTGACGATCTGGACGTTCTTTGCCAACACATTCACGCAGATCAGCAACAGTATCCTGATCAACCACAACCTCGTTTCGAAGGTATATTTCCCAAGGTTACTGATGCCGCTGAGCTCGGTTGCCGTTGGTTTTGTGGATTTTTTGATCACTTTCGGCATTTATTTGCTGGTGACGGCATTCTTCCAAACGCCCATTAGCTGGCAGATCATATTTCTTCCTTGCTTCATTTTGCTTACATTTATTACATCGATGGGCTTCGGCCTGTTTTTTGCTGTGCTGAATGTACGCTTCCGGGACATCGGACAGTTGATTCCCTTTATGGTTCAGGTGGGCATGTATGTATGCCCAGTGGCTTATCCAAGTAGCCTCGTAAAAGGCACCTGGTATGAGAAATACTATAACCTGAACCCGCTTGTTGGGATTATCGACGGCTTTCGCTGGTGTCTTTTGGGGAGCAAATCCTATTTCAACCCGCAGAGTTTGTATTCAACGGTTATTACATCATCGATCATTTTGGTTATTTCGCTGATCTATTTCCGTAAAAAAGAGAATACTTTCGTAGACCATATCTGAAATAACTACTCTTGGGCATGTCTGTAATTGTAGCTGAAAATATCAGCAAAAAATATATCATCGACCACCAGCGTAAAAACGGGTCGTCCGGCCTGCGTGATATTGTTTCCGATACGGTTGACAAATGGTTCCGCAAGCAAGAAAAGAACGGTTTCGCCGAGAAAGAGGAGTTCTGGGCGTTGCAGGATGTGAATTTTAGTATTGATAAAGGAGACCGCATTGGTATTGTAGGCCACAATGGCGCCGGAAAATCGACGCTGCTGAAAATCATGAGCCGCATTACCGAACCTACCACCGGTCAGATCAAAATCGACGGCCGCATTGCCAGCTTGCTGGAAGTAGGTACGGGGTTCCACCCTGAATTGACAGGGCGTGAGAATATTTTTCTCAACGGCGCTATTCTCGGCATGTCAAAGGCTGAAATCCGTGAATCATTCGACGCAATCGTTGATTTTGCAGGTGTTGAAAAATTCCTCGATACACCTGTTAAGAGATATTCGTCGGGGATGTACGTCCGCCTGGGTTTCGCGATCGCGGCGCACCTGAACCCGGAAATCCTGATTGTAGATGAGGTACTCGCCGTGGGTGATACCGAATTTCAGAAGAAATGCCTCGGTAAAATGCGCGATGTTTCCGAAAGCGGCCGCACGCTGCTTTTCGTAAGCCATAACCTTACCGCCATTCAGGCACTTTGCAATAAATCGTTCTATTTCGAAAAAGGCCGGTTGATAGACCAGGGTGACACGACGCACATTGTAACCAACTATCTCAGCAAAGTTTCCCACAAATCGCTGGAAAAGCACTGGGATAATATCGACTCCGCTCCCGGAAACGACCAGGTGCGCGTGAAGAGCTTCAAACTTTTCCCGGAATATCAGGACGATCTGAACCATATCGATGTCCGTACGCCGATCAACTTCCAGTTTGAGTTCTGGAACCTGGTGGAAGGTGCTTCCCTGAACCTGAGTATGCACCTGTACACCTTCACCGGCGAATGTATTTTCAATGTAGGCACGCAGGCCGAGAGTTTCTCAAAAGGCCTCGTGAGCGGGACTTGTGAAATACCCGGCAACTTCCTCAACGATGGCTCGTATGTCGTTTCGATGATGATCGTGAAAGACACAAGCACCGTGCTTTACAATATGGAGGAAGCCCTTGTTTTTGATATTGAGGATTACCGTGAAAATGTGACCTGGTATGGCAAATGGCCCGGATACATTCGCCCTCAATTGAATTTTTCCATTCGCCAATCTGAACACGTAGTGAATGATTAACGTCACTAAAACCTTTCTACCTGACCAGGAAGAATATCTGCAATATGTCCGTGGAATCTGGGAACGTGGTTATCTGACCAACAACGGCCCCCTGTTACAAAAGCTCGAAGGACAACTTAAGGAGTATCTGAAAGTTGATCACCTTTACTTCTGCGGTAATGGAACGATCGTTCTGCAAATAGCGATCAAGGCGCTGGAACTGAAGGGCGAGATTATTACGACGCCGTTCTCTTACGTGGCGACCTCCAATGCGATCCTGTGGGAAAACTGCACGCCGGTATTTGTGGACATCGACGCCGCTACGTTTAATATCGATCCAAAGTTGATCGAAGCGGCCATTACACCCGCCACATCGGCCATTCTCGCCACGCACGTATACGGCAATCCCTGCGATATTGAAGCGATCGAGGCCATTGCGAAAAAACACGACCTGAAAGTCATTTACGACGCCGCGCACGCGTTTGGCGTTACCTATAAAGGAAAATCCCTGCTTTCATATGGCGATTTGAGCACTTGCAGCTTCCACGCCACGAAAGTGTTCCATACCATAGAAGGTGGCGCATTGATCTCCAACCACCCCGAGCTGGACCGCAAGCTGCATTTGCTGCGTGCCTTCGGCCACCAGGGTGACGAGCACTATGAATTTGCCGGTATTAATGGAAAGAACTCGGAATTTCATGCCGCAATGGGGCTTGTAAACCTCCCGCAGGTCCCGGCGATCATCCAGGCCCGTAAGGAAGTTTTTGCCGCTTACGACGGCCTGCTCAACTGGGATATTTTGTTTAAACCCACGTTGAGTACCGACATTGAATATAACTATGCTTATTACCCCGTGGTGTTTCCTTCGGAGGCAGTCATGTTTAAGGTAATGGATGCATTGAAAGTGGAAGAAATCATTCCAAGGAGATATTTTTATCCGTCGCTTAACACCCTTTCCTTCATGCCAAGGCAAATTGCCTGTCCTGTTTCTGAGGATATCGCGGCAAGAGTGTTAAGTTTGCCATTATATGTAGGGCTTCCTTTTGAAGATATCGAAAGAATATCCCGCATTATCAACGGTCATTTATCACCATAATCGCATGGTCATTTTTTATTGGCTAACTTTTTTCCTGTTTTTATACGGTATCAGCTTCGTTGCAAAAAAAATTGCTCAACCTTCGCTCACGGAGCTGATTATTACCTTCTTCATTCTTTTTGTCGGTAGCATTATCCCTACCGGCTTCCTTCTGTCGGCGCTCGACCTCACGGCCAACGTTTTCGCGTGGGTCGGCGGCACCTACGCTGTCCTCGCATTGCAATACCTGCTATGGACAAGGCTCGTACCACAGCAAACGCCCTATTCCATTCGCGGGCTGATCGCCAACCGCCTGAGTACGTTCCGGCTTTGGACGCGGGAACTGTCTGCATATCTGAAAGTGATTTTCGGTGCGTTGTTCCTGACATTAGCGGTGATCGGGATTACCAACCTTATACTCGTGCTGTTTACTGCCCCCAACGAATGGGACAGCATGACCGGGCACCTGAACCGCGCGATCCGCTACATTCAGCGGGGCACGATGGAACATTTCGGTGGTGCCAACTGGAACATGGACACCTATCCCAAGAGCCTTACGACGATCCATATTTATTCCTACCTGATCAGCGGGAATATTGAGAATGCCTTCAAGCTCATTCACCAAATGGCCTACTATGTCACATTGGTGTCTGTTTTTGGTATTGCCCAAAGAATTGGCCGGAACCTGTCCGCCAGTTTCTTTTGTGCCCTGGCATACAGCCTCTTCCTCGACTTCCTGATGCAGGCCGTTACGACGGAAACCGATATTGTACTGACGGCTTATCTGAGCTGCCTGCTGTATTTCCTGTTTACCTATTACACCAGCCGCGACAACCGCTATCTCTATCTCGCGGGAATCACATTTGCGATTGTTACAGGCCACAAGGCGACATTTGCGTTGCTCATGCCGTCGGTGTTCGTGATCATGATCTATACCGTTTTCCTGGCGCCCAACTTCAAGGTGTTTTTCGAAAGGACGCTAAGGCTCGGGCTTGCGATCGCTTTTTTCGCTTTGATTTACACCATCCCGACGGGGTACGTCCGCAATATCCAGGTTTTCGGACATCCGATCGGCCCTCCTACGGCAAGGTACCACCAGTCGTACGAGCGGGCGGGCGGCGCGGCCAACCTGTTTGAGCAAGGCAGCCGGAATGTAATCCGCTATACCTATGATTTCTGCAATCTCGACGGTATCCGGAATGCCCAATGGGGTTACGACCTCAATACCGCGATCCGAAAACCTCTGGTGGTATTGGAAGACAAACTAAAAATGCGACTTGACGAAGAGCAGGACTTTACCATTGTGCCTTTCTCTTTCCAGCGCGGGTTCTATTATTACAATGCGAACCCGTACTGGGGTGTATTCGGATTTGCCTTAATCCTGCCGTTGATGTTCCTCGTTTTGATACGCGTTTTCAGGTCGCGGGTGCATTTCTTCCTGGTGATCGCATTCTGCCTTAACCTGGCGACGATTTCCTACTCGGCGGCTTATGACCCCTTCAAAGGCCGGTACTTCATGGAAGCGGGGCTTTTCGGCGTACTTTTCTTGCTATTGCTGTTTTCCCACCACCGCTTATCGATCATCAAACCCCGCAGGAACGTTTGGAAAGGCTACATTATGCTCGTCGTAGGGCTTGCCTGCATTTCCGGCATTATGGCTGTTTACCTGAACATCCGCTGTCTGCCGTTCCCGTCGTACGGGATGGAGTCGGCATTGACGATGGACCGTATTCCTTACCAGACATTTGCAAGACCTGATATCACCAAAGCTTACGTCCGCTTCGACTCGATCGTGCCCGAAAACGCCACCGTGGCGCTCGCAACCGTAAATAGCGATTTCGAATATCCGCTCTACGGAAAAAACCTGACACGGAAACTCATTTCCATTAACCCGTTCGAAGAAGGCCTGCGCCCCATCCCGAAAGACGCCGATTACCTGTTCTATGCCCGGAAGGTGGTGAACGACACCAGCAAGATCCGCGCATTACCGACCGACATCCGCCTCGGCTCCGATACGACTTTATACCGCCGGATGTTCCTGAGCGAGCGGGGAGAAGATTATTATCTGAGAAAACTCAAATAGCCCAAGCCATGACTATTGCTATCATGCAGCCGTATATTTTTCCATATATCGGCTATTTCCAGCTGATCAATGCCGTGGACAAGTTCATTATCTACGACGATGTGAACTTCATCAACAAAGGATGGATCAACCGGAACAACCTGCTCGTCGGCGGAAAGGCACACCTTTTTACCATCCCGTTGAAAGATGCCAGCCAGAACAAACTGATCCTGGAAGTGGAGCTTGCCCGCCATGAGCAGTGGCAGAAAAAATTACTGAAAACCATTCAGCAGTCATATCAGAAGGCTCCCTGTTATCAAAAGGTTTTTGAACTGATAGAAGAAATCGTAAATTTAGAAGTTGATTCGATCAACGAGCTATGTATATACGCCTTACAAAAAACCTGCGCGTACATAGGCATAGGCACGGAGATTGTTCCCTCTTCAACGGTATATAATAATAAACACCTGAAAGGACAGGACCGGATTCTGGATATCTGTAAACAGGAGCAAGCAAACCACTACATCAATCCTATTGGCGGGGTGGAATTGTACGATAAAGGGAAATTTGAAAACGAGGGAATAAGACTGGACTTCATAAAAAGTATATCTAGCCCGTACCCCCAATTTAAAAATGCTTTCGTACCTTGGTTGTCTGTTATAGACATTCTGATGTTTAACGGTCTCGACGATATCAGGAAACATTTAGAGGCATACGAACTGATTTAGTAATGGCGAAAGTTATCGTTTTTGGAGTACTCGACACAGCAGAATTAGCGCACTATTATTTAACCCATGACTCTGAGCATGAGGTTATTGCATTCACCGTCAATCGCCAATACATCGAGCACGATAATTTTCACGGCCTGCCCGTGGTAGCGTTCGAGGATGTGGAAACCATTTTCCCGCCATCGGAGTACAAGTTCTTTGCGCCCATGACCGGCCGCAATATGAACCGCAACCGAGAGGCGATTTACAACCACGCCAAAGCGAAAGGTTATCAGTTCATATCCTACATCAGTTCCCGCGCGACACTTTTCAACAATGAGATCGGCGAGAACTGCTTTATTTTGGAAGACAATACCATCCAGCCGTTCACGACCATTGGCAACAATGTCGTGCTGTGGAGCGGCAACCATATCGGCCACCATGGCCAAATCAAAGACCACGTTTTCTTCACTTCGCATGTGGTGCTTTCGGGGCATTGTGTGGTAGAATCGTACGCTTTCTTCGGTGTGAACAGTACCATCCGCGATTACACGACGATTGCGCAGGGGACACTCGTGGGAATGGCATCGGCGATCATGAAAGAAACCGAGGAATGGGGCGTCTATGTTGGAAACCCTGCGAAAAAAGTACCCGGAAAAATGAGTTACGAAGCTTATTGAGTCGATCCGGTGACGAAAGTTTGAGCTAGCTAATATCGGTAATGGAGCAGAAGAAAATACTTTTTGTAAGTCACGATGCTAACAGGGCAGGCAGTCAGCTGCTGCTGCTGCAGTTATTGCGGCTATTGAAAGAACGGGGCATTCCGATGCACCTGCTGCTCTGTAACGGTGGGGAACTGGAAACGGAATTCGAGGAAGTGGTGGGTGTTACACGTCTTTTTCAAACTAAAAAGATCACAACTCCCCCGTTTACCGGCAAACTGCTCCGCAAAACCAACCTGCTGAAATTCTACGAAGAGCACTCGCAGCACAAGGGAAACGAAAGGGTCCTGGCCGAACTCGAACAACAGAACATCGGCCTGATTTTTATCAATTCCATTGCCAATGCGGAAGTTTATTACGACTTCCTGAAATCGTTTCACGATTTGCCCCTTGTGCTTTTTGTACACGAGCTGGCCATGTCTGTCAAGATTTATACACAGGAAGAACAACTCTCTTTCCTGCTCAAAAAAACTGATCACCTGATCGCCGTTTCGAACGCCGTCGCTGACCATTATATCCGTAAATACAATTTCCCTGCCGCGCACGTCAGCACATTTACGCTGATCGATCACGAGCATATAGACCAACGGCTGGCCGACGTTCAGCATGACATTCTTGAAAAAACTTATAAAATCCCCGATGACGCCATTGTAATCGGTGGCTGCGGAAATGCCGAATGGCGCAAGGGGAATGATATTTTCAACTGGATCGCCAGCCGGGTTATCCGGAAGACACAGCCGCTGCCGGTTTATTTCGTATGGGTGGGCGCGGGCCCGCAGCATGAGATCTACCAGCTGATCGAAAACGATATCCGGCTTATGGGATTAGGCGACAAAATCATCCTCATTCCGCCAACGCCGCGTGCATTGGACTATATCAACCGATTCGACGTACTGCTCCTGAGCTCCCGCGAGGACCCCTATCCACTGGTGGTGATGGAAGCTGCCCTGCAGGAAATTCCGGTGGTATGTTTTGAAGGCGCAGGCGGCGCGCCGGAACTCATTGAGAGCGATGCCGGGTTTGTAGTACCATATATGGACATTTCTGCGGCCTCGGATGCAATCATCCAGCTGATCCTCGATCCGTCATTACGGAACACTCTGGGTCAGAATGCACGTAAAAAAGTATTGGAAAGGCATAACACAGACAAAAGCGTAGCCAGCGTCGAAGCCATTATTCAGAAGTATTTACCTTTGCAGGTTTCGGAACAGCACAATCAATGACCATTGCCTTTACCATTTGCTCCATCAATTACCTCGCGCAAGCCCGGACATTAGGAGATTCTCTCAAAGCGACCAACCCGGATGTCCGGTTTTTCATTGGCCTGGTGGACACGCTTCAAGGAGTTGCATTTGAAGATTCATACGCACCCTCCTACCCGATGATCGAGATCGACAAAATCGAAATCCGCGATTTTCAGGAAATGTGCGCGCGCTACAATATTACAGAGCTGAACACAGCGGTCAAGCCTTTCTATTTTACCTATTTTTTCAAACATTACCCCGAGGCGAAAAACGTCATTTATTTCGACCCGGATATCATTGTTTTTCAGCCGTTAACAGAACTCAAGAACTCGCTGGCCAGGCACAATGCCGTGCTTACGCCGCATATCAATACGCCGATCAACGACCAGCTGACGCCCAACGAACTGCATCACCTCAATACCGGTGTGTATAACCTCGGTTTTGTGGCATTCAGCCGTTCGGAGGAAAATAACCGGTTCATCGCATGGTGGGAAGAAAAACTGCGCTATGAGTGCCTGATCGACCTCTGCAACGGGCTTTTCGTAGACCAGAACTGGATGAATTTCCTCCCGGTTTTCGTCCCGAATACCTATATTGAAAGAAGTCCGGGCTATAATGCGGCTTACTGGAACCTGCATGAGCGGACGTTTTCGCAGCGCAACGACCAATGGTATGTGAATCAAGAAAATCCGCTGATCTTCTTCCATTACAGCGGCTACGACCCTGCTAAACCCGATATCCTGTCAAAATATCAGGATCGCTTCGAACTGAATGTCCGTACCGACCTCACCGCTCTTTTTGCGCTGTACAAAAACAGCCTGATCGACAACGGGAACGCTTATTACCGAAAATTCCCCTGCGCGTACATCAAGCCCGCGCCTGTGCGCCGGTACCTGCGCGTGAGGAAATATCTGAAAATGCCTTTCAACTACCTGATCGGCAAGCTGCAAACGATCTGATGAAAGAGCTGGTTACCGTTATCGTCCCCATTCTTGAACCTCAGATCAGCCCAACGGAGGAGAAATTGCTGCATCACGCGCTGCAAATCCTTGCCGACTATCCGATCATTTTCATCGCTGCCGAAGGTGCCGATCTTTCAGTTGTGCGCGAGCATGCGGAGCATATCGATGTAGTGCATTTCCCGAAACGCTTTTTCGAATCACGGCAGCATTTGGGACAGCTTTTGTTGATGGCGGATTTCTACGATCGCTTCAACTGGTGTGACTTTTTATTGATCCATGAGCTGAATAGCTGGGTGGTCAAAGACGAGCTGCATTACTGGTGCAAGCAGGGTTATGACTACCTCAAAGCCAGTCCCGCATTAGCAGACATCCATTCCGCACCAGGCGTTTTGAAGCGCATTACCGGGCTGACGGAGGAGGAAAAACGATTATTCGGGGCGGGTTATGCCGATAACGGGCTTTACCTTTGCCGCATTGAGCGGATGACGGCTACTTTGAAAGGCAAACGGAGTGTAGCCCATCAATATCGCCACAATGCAAACCTCCCCAATGCCGATTCGGTGTTCTGGGAGCTTGAAGCGAACAGGTTTTTACCGCATTTGAGAAAGCCTACCGACATAGTACGCAGCCATTTTGCGCAATTTGGTGTCCAATATCAAAATGCCGCTTTACCTTTTGCCTTAACGGGCATTTCGGGGGACAATATCCACGAAATACCCTACTTTAAAACTTTGCCTGAAACGGAATAATCGTTCATGAATATTATATACACAGTTTGTAACCGAAGCAACCTGGCGCATGCACTGGCTCTGGCGGATTCTGTGTTACAACACCAGCCTGAAAGTACGTTTTACATCGGATTGGTTGATTCCCTCGCTATTGAAAAGCTTCCGGAGCACGTAAAGCTGCTTCCGGTTTCGGAGCTGGCTGTGCCTGACTTCGATAGAATGGCCGCTGAATATTACGATTTCGAACTCCTGCCCGCCACCCGTCCGTGGTTTGCATTGGGTTTGTTGAAAAAACATCCGGAATGCCGGCAGCTGAGCTTTCTAAGCCCGACTGTTGTGCTTAAAAGCCCGATCGACAGCCTGCTGGATGCCGATACCGAAATGTTTTTAACTCCAAATCTCTCCGCACCGTTGAAAGAATCTGCCATTCTGGATGACAAGCGGATCTTGAATGCAGGTATGTACCATTCGGGAAGCTGGATTTTGCGGCCTTCGGGGAAGACCACGGCAGCACTGGAATGGTGGGCACACAGAACCATCGACCGCGCCCATTTTGACCTTTGCAATGGCATGAATACGGACCAGCTCTGGCTGAACTACATGCCGGTGTGGGTTCACGCTTTGAAAACCCTGCACAATCCCGGGTGGCACTATGGCTTGAATGCCGTTTTGAATAAAAACCTCATCAGCCAAAACGGCACGCACGAAGTTGACGGCCAGCCATTGGTTTCGCTTGATTTCGCCGGGTTGGGATATTTCGATCCGATCTGGTCGGATCATGCCCCGCTTGTGACGGAAAACAAGGCGTTTCAAGCATTGTTCATGCAATACCAGCGCATTGTCATCAAAAAGAAACAGGAACTGGAACTCAGCGGCGAACCGGCATTCGGGAAATATGCCCATATTCTTCCAAACCGGCTCATGAGAAAAGGCATCGCAGCCAGATTGAAAGAATTGACCAATTATATCGATCAGTTTTAACCAGCGAAACAGGATTCCATGCATTTTTTAGAACAAACCACACAGGACCTGCGGAACTTCGTATCAGCACTGAAGCCGGCTCAAACCTCCGGCAATGCGCAGCGGTACCCGAAACTGACGGTCATTACTCCCTCCTACAACCAGGCCCCTTTCCTAGAAAGGACAATT
>Ga0065165_1000384_pt1 | contig 71731 bp, 77 predicted proteins | sample AraplaMF_Cvi_mMF_FD_63813 | JGI IMG/M metagenome (GOLD analysis project Ga0065165, IMG submission 63813) | Arabidopsis root microbial communities from the University of North Carolina, USA - plate scrape MF_Cvi_mMF (version 2) (version 3) | ecosystem: Host-associated > Plants > Roots >... | reverse complement strand
TGGAATTAAACCATTTCACTGTGCCGGTGGTCATCATAACCCTCCTTTTGGCAAGACCTGTCGTTCGCCGAACGATGCCCGGCGAGTTCAGAACGATTTCGAAAGGAGGGATTCATCAGAACCGCGCCGAAACGCGAAAATAACAAGGGCCGTCCAAGCAATATCGACGAAATCATATTTGCCGGACAACGTGATCAATGTCAATAGTTCAATTAATCAGCACGTTTTTGTAAATCAATTCCTCGGTCCAAGAACTAGGATTCACTGCGCCTACGAAGCGGCGATTGCCGCGCGGTTCGCGAAAACCTGGAAATGGTCCAGGCGTGCCTAGGCCGTACGGGTCCGCTTCCGGGCGGAGCGCGACTATCAGGAAATGGCGCCCAGCGCTGGAGCGGGTGAGTTATAATAGCTTTGGATGCGGCGTTCCCTTGGAGAATGCACCATCCTTGTCGAAGTTCAACGAATCCATCCGGGTCCGACTTGGATTACCGGGTGTATCATCGGCCCAAAGCCGCCGCTGACCTTGATGACGCTTGGATTCTATCCGAGCAGACGGACCAATTCCGGCTTGGCGAGGTTGGGATGCTGGCGCGGCATCCTTTATGGGGCGAAGCGGGCGCGCATCACCACCCCAGCTCGCATCGTCCTGGCTGTGTCTGCCTAGGAGACGCTAAAGACCGATACCCTTAATCCAGGTCAGCGGATAGCGACCAGGAAGCCCGAGCGATGTGAGTTGCGCTCTCGCCTCATCTGTCACGGTCACGCTTCCACCGGTCCGGTTCGCCATCCGATCGACCGCATCGCATGTCACAGCCAAGTTCGCACTGGCGCCATACAACGCTCCCGTAGCATCGCGGACGGCCCACTCATGACTAACGCGGCAGACCGTGAACATGTGCGCCATCAAGGCCTCCGCTGTAACATGGGGTAACGGACGTCCCAGCTGAAAGTTCCATAGGACTCCTCGTCAGGCGGCGTGGCTGGCTTGCGCAGCCGCCCCTACGGTGATGGCGGCGATGAAGACTTCCGGCGCGGGAGCGCTTGTATCCGAGCAAACCGTGCAGGCGCAGCGTGTTGAGGTGGTGCCGCCAGCTCGACGGCAATCTTCACCCCGACAAAGGTGCGGAAGCTCTCGCCATCAAGGTCGTCGCGCGGTCCGGCGCACAATAGAAAAAGCTATCGGAAAGGGCGGCATTTAGCCTCGAGCGTTCAAGGACATCAGGACTTCAATCAAAAAAATGTCCATCCACGATCGGAGCCATAACGCATGATGTCTCCTCGTGAAGACAGGCCCAGTTTCCTGCACGCGCGAAAGCGATAGGTTTCAACCGATCTGACACTCAGTCCAGTCTGACGCGCGATGCTTTTGTTCGAATTGCACGAGACGACGAGCCGGAGAACCTGCATTTCGCGTTCGCTTAGATCATCACCAGCGCCGCTTCGCTCCAATAAGGTTCCGATGGACAGTGAAGCTTCCAGGGCCCCATCCAAGTACAGCCCGCCGGCTCGAACGGCCGCTAACGCTTGCAACAGACGGTCGCTCGAAGCGCCATTCAGCAGATAACCTGCGATACCCATGCGGAATGCCGCCTTGATCGATCTCGCATCGCGATCGTCGCACACGAGCAAGATCAGGATGAGCGGTGATACGCCCAAGATGCGCCCTAGGAACGCGAGGCTGGCCGGTGTCAACGTACCGATGCAGATGATCGCTACTTCGGGGCTCTGCGAACGAGTGAATTCGACCGCGTCGAACATCGTCAATGGCAGGCCAATGATGGTCGCGCCGGGAACTGCGCCGACAAGTGCGCTAAGGCCAGCAAGCATGATTGGCTGATCGCCGAAAAACGCAATCCGCTGCTGAGATGGCGCCGGCATTTTCACAAGCCCTTCCATGGGGCAGCATTTTTGGGGATTCAGACAGAATCAGTAACAGCGTGATGGAAAGTAAAGATTCTTCATCGGCTTGAATAAGAGCGTGGCCTTCAAGGAGTTTGCGTGTCTATTTCTTTTCCACACCCAAGCGATTGAACATCTGGGTTATCGGGTTGTCTTGACGACGTGGCCGAACGGACCGATCTGCGTTGTGTTGTCTCGGTGAACCATTGATCTGCGCTTCACCGATGACCCGTTCTCGGTCGTCGAGCCCCCTCACGCGATCCTGAGGCTCGCCATGGACCAGAGAGGGCAAGCGGCGCGTGACCTTATAGAGCCCGACGGCGTTCTGGTCGTGAAAGCCGAAAGCCAGGCTGACCTGGTCGCCGACATCATAGTGATGCGCCATTTCTATCTCCTGCCTGCCGTCAGCCTGAGGAGCTGAGCCTGACAGTAGCACATCGCATTGAGATTAAATCAAAAATCGGAGCTTCGTGGACATGGTCTCACGGCGTACCGTGGAGCAACGTGGTTCCCGCCGGAACCGGCTGCTCTAATGAGACGAGCCTCCCAGTTCCCAAGCCTGCGACCACCAATCCCTGACGCCTTTCCCTAGAGCACCGCGAGCGCGATCAGCTCGATGGCGTGATCGCATAGGCCTGAAAGACGGCGCCATAGAAGCAACCGGAAGCGGCGAGCACGAAGGCGTGCCAGATGGCATTCTGGAAGGGAAGCGTCTGCCAAACGTGGAAGACCACGCCGAGCGTGTGACCTGAGCCCCTGATCTTCCTCCGGATTTGAGTAGAGTCCGTCACTCACGTGATCTGAGACCACACGCTGGAGCGCCGGAAGCTGGAGTTTCCGGCTTTTGATCACGGCGGCAGGCTGGGTGCTCCGCCGGGATTTTGCAGCAGGATCGGAGGCTTGTTGCCGATAGCCCCGTGCGGCCGATCCTCGTTGTAGTATCTGAGCCAAGCCTCCATCTTTTCCGCGGCGTCCGCAAGCGTCATGAACCAGTGGGTGTTCAGGCATTCGCTGCGAAAGCGTCCGTTGAACGCCTCGATGAAGGCATTGTCGGTCGGCTTCCCTGGCCGAGAGAAGTCCAGGGTGACGCCCTTGGCATAGGCCCACAGGTCGAGGTCGCGACTGACGAACTCGGAGCCCTGATCAACCCGGATCGTCTTCGGATAGCCCAGCGTCGCGCAGACGCGTTCCAGTGTGGCGACGACGTCCTCAGCCCGATAGCTGAAGCGCGGATCGGCCGCCGGCGAGAAGCGCGAGAAGGTGTCCACCACCGTCAGAACCCCGATCTTGCGTCCCGTGGCGAGCTGGTCATGGACGAAATCCATTGCCCAGATATCGTTCGGCCGCGTCGCCGGCGCGCGATCCTCGCGCAGCTTCGCCTTGACCCGGCGCTTGGGCGTCTTGTTCCTGAGCTGCAAGCCTAACTCATTGTAGATCCTTCGAATCCGCTTCTGATTGACGTGCCAGCCCTCGCGCCGCAGCAGCACGTCGACACGGCGATAGCCGTAGCGAACGCGGGTCTCGCAAATCGCCTTGATCCGGGCTGCCAAAGGGGCCTGGTCGGGCCGGCAGAATTTGTAGTGGTAGCTCGATGTGTCGAACTCCAGGACCGCACAGGCCCGCCGGATCGACACCTGCCATTCGCCACACATCACGCCGACGAGCTCGCGCTTGCGACCAGGCCTCAGAGCTTTCGGCGGATGACGTCCCGCAGCATCTCGCGGTCCAGCGCGAGGTCGGCGACGAGCTTGCGCAGCTTCGCGTTCTCGTCCTCGAGCTGTTTCAGCCGGCGCATCTCGGCCGGCAGAAGCCCCTCGTACTTCTTCTTCCAATTAAAGTACGTCGCCTGGCTGATTCCGGCCCGCCGGCAGATCTCCGCCACCGGAATCCCGTCGGCGCCTTGCTTCAGGATGAACGCCTTCTGGGCGTCCGAGAACTTCGAATCCTTGATCGTCTTCCGCTCCTCCCAGCCCATGGGAAACGACGCGGAAAACTCTAGCTCAAAGCCCTTTAAGGGCTCAGATCACGTGACGTGTAGAGAAGTCCCCCGTCACCATTAGCCACAAGGCGAGAGTTGGAAGCTGCGCGATGCTCTCCCAAGCGAACGCGCCGCTCCAGCCGATGAGAAGATAGAGAGCGATCGAAACGTGATCGTATCGGCCGGGTAGCGCGATCTTGAGCAGGACTCCGACGGCCCGATGCGATCCAGACGACGGCGAGGAGATATGCGCCACGACGCTCTCGCCCATCCTCGCCAGGAAGGGCGTGCACATGAATCAGGCCATCGGCCCAAAGCTCAGCGCGATTGAATGGAAGCGCCCTTGTGTCGGTCGGTTCAACTCATGCCCTCTCGCGGTCGCGCCATGTGACTTGGCGCCGTCACGGGACGGCGTTGATAGCAAACCCGTCTGGGATTGATATGACGACAGCCAAGGAGCGATCCGCCAAGTGATTTCCGGCGAGCCTTTCGGGCCCCTGGAGCATCTGGCGCCCAAGCATAAACCGGAATACGACACGTTCGTTCTTAATTGCGGATCTCAACGGAGAAATAAAAATCGTATATTAAAAGGCATTCATCCCCCTAAAACGTGATATGATGTTTGACGGAAGATTTTCTTCCGGTTCGGAAAGTCCGACATCATGAAAATTCCAGCAGAACTGAAGCCGGCCGCCTGGGGCGCCGTCGGCGGAGCTATTGCCCTCGCTATCATCGGTTTCACCTGGGGTGGCTGGGTGACGCAAAGTACGGCGGAGCGAGAAGCCAGGACGCGTTCGAGCACAGCCCTTGTAGCGGCTCTCTCGCCGATCTGCGTGGCGAAGTTCCAGCAGCAGGCCAATGCGACCGAGCAGCTCGTCGAGTTCAAGAAGATCAGCTCCTGGCAGCAAGGCGATTTCATAGCGAAAGGTGGATGGGCGACCATGCCGGGGAGCTCCTCGCCCGATTCAGACGTGGCCAAGGCCTGCGCGGCAGCGCTGGGCGTTCCGAAAACCTGAGGGTTTGTTCGTCGCGCGGCATCGCGACCAGTCTGCCCCTTGTCGTGCGACGCACCTGTTCGGCGTCGCGCAGCAACGGCGCCAGCGCACCCACGATACGCCTAAACCTGATCAACTCGGGAGGATATCCGATGACCCTCCACTTCCCCAATCCGATCCGACGATATGACACCGCACGGGGCTGCGTGTGCTTCTGGGGCTCCGATTCGGCCCTGGAGATCGCATTCGAGGTCGAGCTCGCAGCGTTGCGCAGCATCGACGCTTCGGCGGGCACGGGCGAAGCATCGATGCTGCGAATGTATGATGAGCATCTTGCTGCCATCCGGAAGGCTGCCGGGGCAGCCTATTCCCGCAAGCGCCAGAGCTACCATCGCTTGACTGCCGACGACTTCTAATCGCGCTCGAGCTTCTCCCCGAGCGGCCGGCTCCCGCGCTTCCCGGGGGCTTTTGGCTGCCGCAGCGTGACCTTTCCGGCAGCCAGTGCGGGTTCAGCCGGCGGTGCCGTCAGGGGTTTTGTCGGCTTATTAGTGTTCGCGGCCGGTTTCGGCTCGATCGTCCTGAAACGGATCATCGTTGTCCTGTCGGTTGATGCTCGCAGCATGAACTTGGGCCACGGGGCAACTGCGCAAGAGCACTCAAACACTATTTCCTCTTCGATGCTGCGGCCTTCACGACCACAGCGGCAAGACTGTTGGGGGCGGGAGCTGCAAGCTTCGGCTTGTCCTGCTTCGGCTTCTTGGCCTCTCGGTTCCCGCGTCGTTCGCCTTTAGACATGCCGTTCTCGTCCTCGTTCGGAGATCACGGGGCGCGATCTCTCGGGTCGTACCGGCCGGAGCTGGGCGCCTCGCAGGAAGTCGCCCATTGAAATGCGCATGCGAAATTGCAGGCGCGGATATTACTCAGAAGGAGCGAGCAAGTGCTCGGTGCAGTGCGGCCGGCTAGCAGCTGCCGCGGCTACCTGGGGACGAACCCGGGCAAGTCATGTCGAAGCAGAGGTGCAGCCTAGGCCAGGGCCGAGGAAAGCGCACGATGTTTCTTCGCGCCTATCCCTTAGGACCCGCGCGCCTCCGTCCGCCGGGAGCGCATGTGGTTCATCCGAGGATGGACCGATACAGCTTGAGATAGCGATCGGCCATTCGCTCGACGGTGAAGCGCGCCGCGACGGCTGCCCGGCAGGCAGCGCGGTCGATCTCGGGGAGACGTGCGATCGCAGCCACGGCCTCGTCGACGCTGTCGACCAGGAACCCGGTCACGCCGTGCTCGATCAGTTCCGGCATCGAGCCGCGCCGGGAAGCGATGACGGGAGTGCCGCAGGCCAGCGCCTCGATGACCGACAAACCGAACGGCTCCTCGAAGTTGATCAGGTGCAGCAATGCCTTGGCCGAGCCGAGCGCGTGCGTGCGGGCGCTGCCGCCGACTGGTCCGAGAAAGACCACGCTCTCGCTTTCGAGCGCGGGCGCGACCTGGAATTCGTGATAGCCGCGGTCCTGGACGATGCCGGCCATGATCAGCCGCAGCCCGGCGGCGCGCGCAGCGGCGATCGCCTCGGCGGCGCCCTTGTCGGGGTGGATGCGGCCGAAAAAGAGCAGGTCCTCGCTCCCGACCGGATCGAACGGGAAATCCTCGATCGGGATGCCGTGATGGATCGTCGCAGCATAGCGCAAATCACGATGCCGGTCGGCGGCGCTTATCGCGACATAGTGGACCCGCTCCTCATAGGCCTTGAAGGCCGGCAGGATGCGCGGCGAGGAGAAGCCGTGGATCGTCGTCACCACGGGCGTGTCGACCAGCCGCGAGAAGGCGAGCGGCACGAAGTCGGCCTGGTTGTGGATCAGGTCGAACTCGCCGGCGCGCTCGAAGACATGGGCGACATGCAGCAACTCCCAGACCTTGGCGTCGATCGTCGGATCCTCGGAATAGGGCGCCGGGCAGATGCCGGCCAAGGTGCCGGCCGTATGGCTGTCCCGGGTGGCGAACAGAGTGACATCGACGCCGCGCGCCACCAAGGCCTCGGTCAGCAGGCTCGTCACAAGCTCCCAAGGGCCATAATGACGCGGCGGGGTGCGCCAGGAGATCGGCGCCAGCATGGCGATACGCAAGCGTTCCTCCCTCCCTCTGGTCAGTCGGCGAGCGTCAGGATCACGCCCTCGTTCGGCCGCAGTAGCAAAGCGCCGTCCAGCACAGGCGCTACGCCGGCGAGCGTGGACAGGAGGGGCCGACAGCCATGCGCCCATTCCGGCAAGGCCAGACGCTGCGGCTGCTTTCCCAGGTTGAGCGCCACGACAAGCCGGTCCGTATCGTGCCGGCGCTCATAGGCGAGGATATCGCCCTCGGCATCCAGCAGTGCGAAATCCCCGATCGCCAGGGCAGGATGGGCGCGCCGTGCCGCGAGCAGCCGGCGATGCAGCGCCAGCATCGAGCCCGGCTCGGCCGATTGGCGCGCCACGTTCCGGGACGCCCAGTCGGGGTTAAGCGGCAGCCAGGGTCGAGCTGTGCTGAAGCCGGCATACGCGCCGTCGTCCCACGGCATCGGCGTGCGGACCGGGTCGCGCCCAAGGCCCTTTCCTGGCTCACGCAGCTCGCGCGGGTCCTGGATCTGATCGGCCGGGATCGGCACATCGCTCAGGCCGAGTTCGTCACCATAGTAGACGGTGGGCGTGCCGCGCAGGGTCAACAACAGCATCGCCGCCACCCGGGCCTGGCTTTCCCCGAGTCTGGACGCCACGCGCGGACGATCATGATTGCCGAGCACCCAGTTCGGCCATGCGCCCGGCGGCAGCGCCGCCTCGTAGGCGGCGATGAGCACCGCCAGCGAGCGTGCCTGCCAGGGCGCCTCGATAAGCTGGAAATTGCCGGGCAGATGCACGCCGGGCCGACCTTCGCCATAATAACACATGAGCCGCTCGATCGGCAGGTAGATCTCCCCAATCAGCAGGCACTCGCCCTGTCCTGCAACTTGATATTCATCCGCAACGGCACGCATGCCGGCTGCGATGCAGTGGACCTCGGGCTGGTCGGTCGAATGCAGCTGGAGCAGGCGATCCATTTCGCCGAGTGCTGGTGTGTAGGCCGGGTTCGGCGGGTTGTCGGGGAACTCGACGGCCTTGATCAGATGCCAGAGCACGTCGATGCGGAAGCCGTCGACGCCGCGGTCGAGCCAGAAACGCAGCACCTCGTGCATCGCCGCCTGCACCGCCGGATTGCGCCAGTCGAGGTCCGGCTGCTGCTTCAGGAAGGCATGGTAGTAGTACTGGCTGCTGGCCTCGTCCCATTCCCAGGCCGATCCGCCGAAATCGCTGATCCAGTTGTTGGGCGGCCCGCCTCCGGGGGCAGGATCGCGCCAGAGATACCAGTCCCGTTTCGGATTGTGGCGCGCGGAGCGGCTTTCGGCGAACCAGGGATGCCGGTCGGAGGTATGGTTCGGCACGAAATCGAGCAGCACCTTGAGGCCGCGCGTATGGGACTGCGCAAGCAGGTCGTCGAAATCGGTGAGCGTGCCGAAGCGCGGATCGACGTCGCAATAGTCGGCGACGTCATAGCCGAAGTCAGCCATCGGCGACGGATAGATCGGCGAAATCCAGATCGCGTCGATACCGAGCTCGGCGAGATAGCCAAGCCGCCGCGTGATGCCCTTGAGGTCGCCGATCCCATCGCCGTTACTGTCCTGGAACGAGCGCGGATAGATCTGGTAGATTACGCCGCTCTGCCACCATTGCGCGGTCATCATCGCCCCACCGTGCTCGGCCGGAACGCGCCGGCTTCGTCTCCGGGCAGGCTCGCCGCAAACCGGAACAAAAGCCATCCGGCGAGGGTTGGTTCCTGATGACCAGTTCCCACAAGGTTCCATCGATCCGTCCAAATCCTGGCCCGCAGACAGAAGGCTCGCCGATCGGCGACCACGACATGGAGCTGTCGCTGCCGGTGGATGCCCCGCGCAATGTCATCAGGAAGCGACAGCAGCGAGCAGCGCGTTCGTTGGCAGGTCGGCATATCGATGAGGCGCTTTCCGAACTTCCAATTTCCGACCAGGCCAAGGCATCGCGTAAGGCGAAGCTGATCGAGCTGCCGGACGGGACTCCGGTCAAAAGACTCGCGAAGCGATCCAAATCGGCATAGCCGGTGCCTGCGTGTTGCCCGCTGGCTTTCCTCAGTCATCGGCGTCGGGAGTCATGCCTTCCGCGACGCGCCGGCAGGTCCCGCGGGTAAAGCGCTCGATCTCGGCCAGCGCGGCATCGAGCGACCGGAACGGACCTCGCCGCATGGCCTGCATCGTCTCGATCGCCTGGCCGGCAGGGTAGATCATGAACTCGCCCTGTGCCCTCTCCTCGACATATCCCATCGCTCGACCGAGCAGGTCGGTCAGCAGCCAGGCCGTTCCATCCGGCTTCCGCGAAACGTTGATGTCCAAGCGAACTCCATGGGTCAGAACCCGATCGGCGGGCGCGAAGGGTGGGCTTCGGCCAGCAGGGCCAGCGGTCTTCTCGTCGAGGACCTCGGACGGGGTCTAGCGTCTGTGTCAAACAGCCCGTTTACCCTTGGGCGGCGGCGGCACCGACTCTGCAGCGGCTCGGTCGGTCGCCTCCTTCTGCCGCCGCAACGCCCTCAAGCGCGCCGTGTTGGCGTCGCGCGCCTGGTTGATCGTCTCCGTTTCGGACAGCACGCGATTGCGCAGCATCGATTCGGTTTGCGTCCTCAGGAACGCGGCACCCGCGGTCACGCGGGATTTGGAGTTCTCAGGCAAGTGTCTTCTCCGAAGTGGATTGGTTTGGGGCGAGAGGCCGGCCGCGCAGCGAGCGTTACCCGACGCGGCTGCGCGCCGATCGGGGCCCGTCCGAAACAATTTGGTCATGGCCGATCGCCCGCTCATGCCCGTCGGCGCCGCGGACGCGATACTCGCGCTCGCCGCTCGCCCTCGTCGGCATGATCCGCACGATCTCGTAGTCGCCGGCACCGGACTGATCGGCGAAGCCGAAGGACAGTCGGACCACGTCGCCAGGCGCGATCGCGCGTTGGGCCGTGGGCTTATCTTGGGTCATGTTCATGCTCCTTTTCAGGGCGGGCGTCTTGCCGACGATCATGCGTCTCGTTGGCGGTGACCGGGCTCAGGGCCTGCAGCAGCGCCTCGATCCTAATCGTCGCGAAATTGCAGTAGGTGTCGGAGACCGCGTAGGGCAGGACGATCTGGTCCCGATGGCGCATCGCGCCGCAGGTGTAGACGACGTTGGGAACATAACCCTCGCGCTCGGACGGCTCCGGCCGGACCAGGGGCTCGCATGAGCGCGCGAGCACCTTCGACGGATCCCGTTTGTCGAGCAGGACGGCACCGATCGCATAGCGTCGCACCGGCCCGACGCCATGGGTGAACAAAAGCCAGCCTTCGTCGAGTTCGATCGGCGAGCCGCAGGTCCCGATCTGGATGAACTCCCAGGGGTATTGCGGCTTCAGGATCGCGACGCCACCGTCCCAGTTCATCAGATCGTCCGAATAGATGAGATAGAGGTTCTCGTTGTCCTGCCTTGCGATCATGGCGTAGCGGCCGCCGATCTTGCGCGGGAACAGCGCCATGCCCTTGTTCACGGCGGCGCTGCCTCGCAGCGGCGACATCCGGAACGAGAGGAAGTCGGTGGTCTCGATCAGCTCGGAGCGTATCCCCCTGCCGTTATAGGCCGTGTAGGTCGCGCGGAACACGCTTCGCCCGTCCTCGTCGAACTCGACGAAGCGCGCATCCTCGATCCCGTTCGACTGCGAGGCTGTGATCGGAAAGATCACCCGCTCGCTGATGTCGCCGTCCGGGGAGAACGCCACCTCGACGTCGTCGCCATTGAGGCGCGCCATCCGGTTGCGAAAGGTGGCGATCGTCGCGAGGCGCGAGGTCGGATCGACGCTCAGGCTGCCATCGGCGGCGATCGTGCCGGAGCGGAAGGTCAGGGAGGAGATGTGTCCCTCGCCGACCGCGCGCAGGCTGAGGACGAAGCGACGTCCGCCCGGCGGAGCGCCGGACTGGTCGGGGTGCGAGACGATGCTCGGGTTGAAGAGGGCGGCCGCCTCGAACGAGTACTCGTGCAGGAAATAGGACCCGATCAGCTGGCGCTGCGTTCTGCTGAATTCGCGATGCGCCGTGAACACCTCCTCCATCTCGTCGGCGCGCGCCTCGAAACGTTCCAGCAGGTTCCGATGCCGGCCGTTGAAGTTCTCCAGCACCTCGGCGAGCTGACTTGCCGCGGCGTCTGGGGCCAGCCCCATCACACGCGCTACGATGTGGTTCGCACGCAGCTGGTCGGTCGGGTTCATGTCGCGCGGATCGGGCGAGGGCCCGAAGCGACGCACCACGACCCGGGCGGGATCAGGGCGCAGGTGCAAGGCCTGCCGGTTCAGGAAGGTGGCTTGCGGCAAGACGGCCTCAATTCGGTTTGTGCGGATCGCCGGAGGCTCAGGCGTGCAAGACCCGAAGCGGCGCCAGTTTCGGGCGGTCCCCGGTCATGCGGGAGAGCTGGCGAATCTCGGCGAGGCTGAGAAGGTAGGATACCACGGATTCGCCGCCGCGGTTCTCATTGGGCCGATCGCGGTGGAGACCATCACGGCAAGCGCCGGTGTCGAGATCGACCAGCGGTGTCGACAGATCGTTCTCGCCCATGAACCAGGCGAAGGCGAGCATCGCTTCCGCCCGCCATTGCGTGTCGCCATCGGCGCGCCAGGCGGCAAGACAGGCCGAGATGGTCGCCGTGGCCTCGAGGGGCTGCTGGTCGAACGCCTTAGGCGGGCTGAGCCTGTCGCCGAAGCTCTCCGAACCCACCGGCCGGAACAGGCCGGCAGGCGTGCTCTGCACCCCGACCAACCAGCGCAGCGAACGCAGGCCGGCCCCGACATAGGCGGGAACCTGCATCGAAAGCCCGGTGGCGATCAAAGCCTGCGGCAATCGGGCATTGTCGTAGGAGAGACCTTCCTCGAACCAGATCCAGTCCGGCGTCTCGACCGTCGACAGCAAAGCGAGCAGGCGGTCCGCCAGCAGGGAGCGCAACTGAATGGTGGAGGACGGCGCCGCGACCACGGCGCAATAGGCGTCCAGGCCGAGCAGGGCGAATCCCCAGGCACGGGGCGAGCTGAAGCTCTCGACCGTGGGCAGCGCTTCGGCGAACAGCGCGGCGGCCCAGCGCCGCCGTGACGGGCTGGTATCGCTGCGAGCGCACTCGCCGAGGGCCCAGAGCGCCCGGCCATGGCTGTCCTCCGAGCCGATTTCCTCAAGCCAGCGTCGATCGAAGCTCATGAAGTTGCGGAAGCGCCGCGCCTGCGGATTCCAGGCATGCTGGACGAAGGAAGCGAACCGCGTCGTCAGAGGCTCGGGCAGGTGCTGCTCGCCAGCGCTGCCGAGAAGGCAGGACAGCAGCAGCGCCCGGGCATTGTCGTCGACGCAGTAGCCATGCGCGCGGTCCGGCACGGAGTGGACAGCATGCTGGAAGAGGCCGGTATCGTCGCACATGCAATGGAGATGGTCGGTCCGCAGCTCCGGCGGCGCGGATGGCTGAAGGGATGGTCTTGCCTGCGCCGTGCCGGCAATCACGTTCAGCAAACGGCTACGCCGCGCCGCCTCGAATGTGGCGCGATAGCGTTTCGCGGTCTGCTCCCAGGTCATGGAGCGGCTGCTGGCATACGCGCGCCGGCGCATGGCCTGTCGCCTGGCCGAGTCGGTCAGCAATCCTGCGATCTCGTTGCCGGTCGCGACGACGTCGCCGAACGGCACCAGCACGCCGCGGCCATCAGCGAGCAGTTCCTGGGCGTGCCAATAGGGCGTCGAGACGACCGCTTTTCCGAGCCCGAAGCTGTAGGCCAGCGTGCCCGAGGTCATCTGTGCCTCGTTGAGATAGGGCGTCACATAGACGTCGCACATCGCGATGAAGCCGAGCAGCGTCTCGCGATCGACGAACTGGTCGAGGAAGACGACGTGATCCTCGATGCCGAGCTCGTGGACGCGCTTCTGCAGGCCGATGCGATAGGCTTCGCCCTGCTCACGGACGAGATGGGGATGCGTGGCCCCCAGGACGACATAGACGGCATCGGGCCGGCGCCTCAGGATCGACGGCATCGCATCGATCATCACCTCGATGCCCTTGTTGGGCGAGAGCAGGCCGAAGGTCAGGATCACCGAGCGCCCGGCGAAGCCGAGCTTGGCTTTGGCCTCATCCGGCTCGACGAAAGCGAAATCGGGGATGCCATGCGCGATCACCTCGATCTTGTCGGCGGGAAGCCGATAGATCGTGCGCAGCATGTCGCGCCCTTTCTCGGCCATGACGACGACGCGGGACGAGGCATCGACGATCCGCTCCATGATGGCGCGCTGTGCCGGGCTCGGCTTCGACAAGACGGTGTGAAGCGTGGTGACGACCGGCATCGTCAGCCGTGACAGCAATCCGGCGACGTGCGCGCCCGCTTCGCCGCCGAAGATGCCGAATTCGTGCTGCAGCGAGACGACGTCGAACCGGCCCTCGTTCAGGAAATCGGCAGCGCGTGCGTAATCCTGGACCTGATCATCCCGAATCTGGAAGCCGACGGAGCCGGGATAATCGTAACCGTCGCCATCGTTCATCGCCACGATCGAGGTCGCCAGATCGGGGTCCGACGCGGCGACCGCCTGCTGCAGATCCGTGGTGAAGGTCGCGATGCCGCAGCGGCGCGGCAGCGAGTTGCCGATGAAGGCGATGCGGTGGAGTGCGGTCATGCTCGTGCCTCTGTGGTCGGAATCCGCGCTTTCGCCCTCGCGGCGAGCAGCAGACGCCGGTGAATTGTGCTGGGGGCCGGTCTGGTCGCATGTCGGGCTGCGATCGGCCGCAGAAGGTCATGGCTGGGCAGGTCGGCATCATAGGCGACGAGGCAGGTCAGGCCCGTCCGCCCGGCGGCGAGATGCGTGGTCTGCGCTTGCAGGAAGCAGCCTTCGCCGACATGTGCCCGCCACGGCCCGATCCGGCCCTCTCCGGCAATCACCAGCAGCCAAGTCTCGGCCTGGGCCCGCAACTCCCAAAGCGATTCCGCAGCGAGCTCGAACCGTTCGAGAGTAAAGAATGCGGTCGCCAGGAGCAGCGTCCTGGCATCGCTCAGGCGTCGTGCCGGCACCTGCTTTGCGGCCGGCCCGGCATCGGCGGCAGCAACACCGAGTTCGATATGAAGCTCGCGCCGGCGCCCGTGATCGAACAGACGGAACGTCGTATCGCTGCGCTGCTGGATCTCGGCAAGCACGAGCCCTGGACCAATCGCGTGAATCGTCCCCGCCGGCACGAAGATGACGTCTCCCGCCGCGGCGCTTCGCCACGACATGCACTCGGCGATCGAGCCGTCCTCGATCGCGGCTCGCAGTTGCGCCGGTGAGAGCGACGATTGCAAGCCGAGCGCCACCGTGGCGCCGGGCTCGGCAGCAAGCACGTACCAGGCTTCGGTCTTGCCGCGTGCGAGACCCATCGCATGGGCTGCGTCGTCATCCGGATGCACCTGGATCGACAGTGCTTCGCACGTGAACAGCATCTTGAGGAGCAAAGCGGGTTCAAGAGCCGAATCGTGGCGCTGCAACCAGATCTCGCCGATGGCGACGCCGGGATGATCGACACCACTCCACGGCAGGAGGTCATGTGACCCCCAGGGTTTCGGCACCGCCTGCAAGCGAGCCAATTCGAGGGCCATGGCGAACTCCAAAATCGCCGGGCTTCAATGGTTCGACGGGATTATCGAACGACGCTGCGGCGGGGCCGGCAAGGCATGGATGTCGGCGAGGGGCCGGAGGAGAATGGCGTGCCAGGAGAGAGCCCGGCCGTTTGCGGTTGGCAATTTCAATGCCGACTGAATACCCCCAGATATGGTCCGGAATCCAATAAAAACAAGTTGTGAAAGATAACTAGATCATAGAACTACAGCCAGATACAGCTATTTTTCCTATTATGAGTTTGGCTAAAACGTTGAATTCATATGGATAATATCCAAAATCTGAGAGTTTGATCATTTATTATTTTTCTGCATCTGGTGATTATGAAGGTGAATTCCCATATCAAGAACCCGTCGTGCGAGCGGACACGGACGCGATGGAGTTGGCAACCCGTCACTCCGGGGATGTGTAGTGTTTCAGCCCTCGCACAGAAGGAATCGAACCCATGGCTCGTTTGATCACGAAGACAGGACAACGGGCCGAGATGGTCTGCGACATGTCGAAAGACAGATCGGGCAAGCTCATCTGCGACCCGAGCATATTGGCCCTTGCCGACCTTCAAGGCGACCTGATGCTCGAGACTGATGACGGTGGACGGTGCCATATCAGGATCACGTCGATCGGCGCGGACCATCTGACGTTTGCCGGACGTGTGATTGAACGCGCCTGAAGTCGGGTTTCGGCAATATCTGGTGTCGCTGCTGATGAGCGCACTGCGCGGGTGGCTCGGCAAACGGGGCCAAGCAATGCGTCCCAATGCGACTTTGGCAGGCATGCTGACCGAATCTCAGCGAAATCGCGTCGTCGCCAATTCGAGGGCTGTGCATACTCCAAGAGAGAATTTCGGAGGCCGCAATGACCAACGTCATGTCACACTGGAACTTGTACAGGGTTTGGCTCTTGAGCCGATATCCGGTCTGGCTAGCCTATGGCGGGCTGATCGCAGCCATGGCGCTGGCTTTCGCCATCGTATCGCATTGACCAAAGGGTAGAGGCCAAAATTGCGGCCTCCGGCTATGCTCCCGCACCCGCCGGTTCGGCGTGAGTTATGGCCTGATCAGCGTCTGCCTTTTCGGGGTGGGCCGTACGGGGTGTCGGGAAGTTCTACAGCATCGACCTTCTTCCGCATGCAGCGCCGCTTGGCGTCAGCGCCTTGCTACCATCCGTAATCGGTCTCTGGCTTTGGCGAAGGCGGAAACGTCGTCACATGCGCGCTCGCTCGGTGGAGCTAGGGAAGTCGAGAGCGCCGATGTAAGGCGCCACCAGCGGCAAACATCGATTACCTCGCGCGTCAGGCACGATCGTCTGTTCAGCTAACGACCTGAGTGCGAAGGTCTGCTTCCGGGCAGAAGGCCAACGTCCGCTTCTGGCGCGCCTCTTCCTCGCGAGCTGGAACTTCCGGGGCGCCTCGTTGGGCGCGTACTCGGCATGAACTGCTCAACAGGTACCGCCTGCCCATGACGCCGATCGCCAGTAACCGGTCGGGGCGGTCCAGTAGCGCTCGCATGGCCGTTGGGGCTAATGCAGAGGTGCCTGTCGCTCAACTCCCAAAGCAGCACGATAGGGGTGACGCTCGATCACCCTGACGGCGTCGTCTGCGGTCCTCTGCCAGTAAGACTTTGACCCGCCTCGCTGCGTTCGCGTAGCTCTCCAGCGATCCACCATCTTATTTCACATCCCGCAGAAAGCCAGGATGGCTTAATTCAGGAAACCATTCCGCTCGCCCCTCGTTGGATTACCCAAACGGAACATAGCAACGTGTAGGCGGCCGCGTGTGTCTTGCCATTGCCGAGGGATACCCGCGTGTCTATCGGCCTCCAGCCCACGGATGGATTGCTCATCCGACCGACGGCCCGGGAGATGTCGACAGTAGCTGGAGGTGGATGTGACCAAGCCATTAGATAAGCCAGCCCTGACAGGCGTCACCGGGTTGGACGATGTTCTCGGGGGCGGATTGGAACGGCGGCGCCTATTTCTGCTCGAAGGCAACCCCGGAACGGGCAAGACCACAATCTCGATCCAGTTCCTGTCGGCGGGAGCCCTGGCGGGCGAACGCACGCTCTACATCACTTTATCCGAAACGGAGGAGGAGCTTCGCGCCGGCGCGGCCTCTCATGGATTGGACATGGCGGGAATTGAGGTCTTCGAGCTCGTTCCGCCAGAGCTCCTTCTCGACGAGGATCAGCAGCAGAGCCTGCTCTATTCGTCGGACCTTGAACTTGGCGAGACGACCAAACGGGTCTTTGAGGCATTTGAACGGGTACGGCCCGACCGCATCGTCTTGGACAGCCTATCGGAAATCCGGCTTCTCGCCCAAGGCTCATTGCGCTACCGGCGCCAAATCCTGGCGCTCAAGCATTACTTCGCGAAAAGGGGCGCGACGGTGCTGATGCTCGACGACCTGACAACGGACGTTAACGACAAGACGGTGCATAGCGTCGCCCACGGCGTGATCCGGCTGGAGGAGATGTCGCCGGATTACGGCGCCGATCGTCGTCGCCTTCGCGTAATGAAGTATCGTGCCCGACGCTATCGCGGGGGCTATCACGACTTCTCCATCCTCACAGGTGGCGTGCGCGTGTTTCCCCGTCTCGTCTCCGCTGAGCACAAGACACGGTTCATGCGCGACGTTCTAAAGAGCGACTCCTCCGAATTGGATGCGCTTTTGGGAGGTGGAATCGAGCGCGGATCAAGTGTGTTGGTCTTGGGCCCGGCGGGCACCGGCAAGTCGCTGCTCGGCCTCACCTTCATCGAAGGTGCTATCTCACGGGGCGAAAGTGCCGGCTTGTTCGTCTTCGACGAAGAGCTTGGCCTGCTCTTCGATCGAGCCAAGAAACTGGGCATCGAACTCCAAGCAATGGTCGATGGAGGAAAGCTTTTCGTCGAGCAGGTCGACGCCGCCGAGCTAAGCCCCGGCGAGTTCTCCGAGCGGGTGCGCCGTTGCGTCGAGAAACACGGCGTCAAGACGGTGGTCATCGATAGCCTGAACGGTTACCAGGCCGCCATGCCGCACGAGCAAGCGCTGGTACTGCACATCCACGAGCTGCTGCAGTATCTGAACAGGCAAGGCGCCACCACGTTCCTAACCGTCGCGCAGCACGGGCTCGTCGGAGACATGAAGACGCCGGTCGACGTCACCTACCTCGCGGACACGGTCATACTGCTTCGTTACTTCGAGGCTCTCGGCAGGGTACGGCGCGCGATTTCTGTCGTGAAGAAGCGCACGGGCGAGCATGAGGACACCATCCGCGAGTACCGGATCGGCGGACGCGGGATCACGCTCGGCGAGCCGCTCGTCAACTTCCAAGGCGTTCTGAGGGGCGTGCCGGCTTTGGTCGGCGACCCTCATCAGCTCATGCGGACAAACGACGCGTGAAACGCTCTACGTTTTCGGAACGAGCGCTGGTCCTGGCGCCCCACGGACGAGACGCATCGATCGCAGTGGCCATGCTCGGCGAGGCCGGCACGGTCGCCAACGCCTGCCCATCGCTCCCCGCCCTCATCGCGGAACTCGATATCGGCGCCGGTGTCGTGGTGGTCACGGAGGAGGCGCTGGCGACCGCTGACCTGGGCCCTTTGGCCGCCTGGATCGCGGACCAGCAGGAATGGTCGGACTTGCCATTCGTGCTGTTGACGGGCCACGGTGGAGGGCTCGAGCGCAATCCGGCCGCACGCCGTTACCTAGACTTGCTTGGCAACACGACCTTCCTCGAACGTCCTTTTCACCCCACGACCTTGGTAAGCCTGGTTCGCGCCGCACTACGCGGTCGGAGACGGCAGTATGAGGCACGCGCGCGCGTCGAGGAGCTGCGCTTCCTCAGTGAGCTTGACGAGGCCATAAGAGGGGCAGGCGATGCGCCGGCGGCAATGCTGACGGCGGCCACTCTCCTCGCAAACCGCCTGGGCGCATCCCGATGCGCCTATGCTGATGTCGACGCCGACAATGATCGCTTCTTCATTCGCAGCGATTACGCCGCGCCCGGGGTCGCAAGTTCGGCGGGCACGTACAGCCTCGACTTGTTCGGTCCCCGCGCGGCGGCTGACATGCGAGGCGGGCATACCCTGATCGTCCGCGACGTCGCCGCTGAACTTGCTTCCGGCGAGGGACGCGAGATGTTCTTGGCGATCGACATCTCCGCGATCGTGTGCTGTCCGCTGGTGAAGCATGGGCGTCTGGTCGCGATGATGGCGCTTCATCAGAATGTCCCTCGCGACTGGCAGCCAAGCGAACTGGCGCTTGTGCTGACAGTCGTCGAGCGCTGCTGGTCGCATATCGAGCGGGTCGGCGCCGAGGCCCGCCTCCGCGAGAGCGAGGAGCGCCTGCGACTCGCCACGGAGCATGCCGATATCGGCTTCTGGGACGTCGACCCGATCCGCGACCAGCTCGTCTGGCCAGCACGCGTCAAGGCCATGTTCGGAATCTCCGCCGACGTTCCGGTGTCAATGCAGGATTTTTACGATGGCCTTCACCCGGACGATCGAGAGGCGACAGGCGCAGCTTATGCCGCGGCCGCGGACCCGGCACAACGAGCGCTCTACGACGTGGAGTACCGGACCATTGGCAAGGAGGATGGTGTGTTGCGATGGGTCGCTGCCAAGGGCCGCGGCGTCTTCGAGGGTGACCGATGCATACGACTCCTTGGCACGGCCATCGACGTGACCGCGCGCAAAGCGATCGAGGAGCAGCTTCGCGAACTCAACGATACGCTCGAGCGCAGGGTAGTGGATGAGGTCGCCGAGCGGACCAAGGCCGAGGACGCGCTGCGCCAAGCGCAGAAGATGGAGGCCGTCGGTCAGCTCACCGGTGGCGTCGCCCACGACTTCAACAACCTTCTGACCATTATAAAGAGTTCTACGGACCTGATGCGCCGACCGAACCTTCCAGAGGAACGTCGACGCCGATACGTGGACGCCATCTCAGACACGGTGGACCGAGCGGCCAAGCTCACCGGTCAGCTACTAGCCTTTGCGCGCCGTCAGTCGCTGAAGCCGGAGGTGTTTGACCCCGCCACCCGCATCCGCGCCATCGCCGAGATGCTGCGCACCATCATGGGATCGCGCGTCAAAATCATCACCGATATCCTTACGGAGGACTGCTTCATCGAGGCCGACATCAGTCAGTTCGAGACGGCCCTCGTTAACATGGCCGTGAACGCTCGCGACGCGATGGAAGGTGAAGGCACCCTGACGATCACGGTCGAGGACCTTTCGCGGATGCCAGAGATCCGCGGCCACAAGGGCGGGGCGGGTCCGTTCATCGCGGTGTCGCTCGCCGACAGCGGCGTTGGCATTCCAACCGAAAAACTCTCCCAGATCTTTGAGCCGTTCTACACCACGAAAGACGTCGGCAAGGGAACGGGCCTCGGCCTTTCGCAGGTCTTCGGCTTCGCCAAGCAGTCTGGCGGCGACATCGACGTCGAGAGTACGGTGGGAGCCGGAGCCCGGTTCACGCTCTACTTGCCGCGGGTGGAACGTCGGCCGGAAGCGGAAAGCGATTATGGCAACGCACGGCCTGCCGCCATGAGCGGCGGAAGCGGCCAGCGCGTGCTCGTCGTCGAGGACAACGTCGACGTGGGGACTTTCTCGACGCAGCTCTTGAGCGATCTGGGCTATGAGACGACATGGGCCGCCAATGGCAACGAGGCGCTCGAGATACTCGCCGAAGCGGACGGTTTCGACGCGGTGTTTTCCGATGTCGTCATGCCTGGCATGAGCGGCGTGGAGCTTGGTCTGGAGATCCGGACGCGTTATCCGGGCCTCCCAGTCGTGCTCACATCAGGGTACAGCAACGTCCTTGCCGAGGAAGGTCGGCACGGCTTCGAACTGTTGAAGAAGCCCTATGCCGTCGAGGACCTGTCCCGGATACTGCGCTCAGTGACCCGAGCCAAGCCGAAGAATCGGCAAGACGGGACCTGAACGCCAACGCGTTACAGCTCGCGGGAGCGTTAATCGGGCAGACAGGCCCGCAGCATCTGTTCGATGTGTTGGATCGGGTAAGGCTTCGCCAGCACGCGGCATCCACTCGGCAGATCGGACGCGTCGCCGCCGTACCCCGTCGCGACGATTACGGGGACGCCCTTTTCGACCAGCGCTTCGACCACGGGGTGAGCCATGGTCCCATTCAGGTTCAGGTCGACAATGGCGGCATCGCACACGCTCGTCCCAACAAGGTTTTGGGCTTCGGCCAGGTTGAGGGCCGGTCCGATGACGCTGCAGCCCAAATCGGTTAGAAGGTCATCGAGCATCATGGCGATCATTGGCTCGTCTTCGACGACCAGGATCGCCTTACCTTCCAACATCGATTGCCTCCAAGTCCCTCGGCGAGCGTTTCCGCCTTCCCGGTTAAACGGCGGTTCGGGGAGTTTCGCATAAAGCCCGCTACCACGTCCACGTTGACGACCTGCGGCTACTGCGTGGTGCAGACTCTAAAATGGGTTAAAAACACGCTACGGGCGGATAATCAGCCGGGCTTCAGTGCGCTACCCCTCAATGCCGTCCCAACGCAAGGCGCCATTTAGGCGACTATCGAACTCGTCCGGAGCTACCTAATTCCGTGTACGACTCGTCAAGCCTTGGGCCGACCTGAAAAATCGGCTCCCAGGTGACGTTGCCCCCTATTTGCCCCCGCTCATAACTGGACTCTGTTCTCGCTGTGGTCCGTTCTGGACCGGGTTGCAAACTCGTTCGGGGTGAGGCCGCCAAGGCTCGTATGCGACCGGTGGGCGTTGTAGTCCGTTCGCCATTCCTCGATCAGCCGGCGAGCGCTCGGCAGGTTTTCGGAACATATGCTCGTTCAGGCATTCGTCCCGGAAGCGGCCGTTCAGGCTCTCGACGAAGCCGTTCTGCATGGGCTTGCCTGGTGCGATGTAGTGCCACTCGACCCGGCTGTCTTCCTGCCATTGCAGGATCGCGCGCGAGGTCAGCTCGGTGCCGTTGTCGCTGACCACGATGAGTGGCCGGCCGCGAAGGGCGATGAGTGCATCGAGCTCCCGGACGACGCGCTGGCCGGAGAGCGAGGTGTCGACGAGGAGCGCCAGGCACTCTCGCGTAAAGTCGTCGACGATGACCAGGACGCGGAAGCGGCGGCCATCGACGAGCTGATCCGCGACAAAGTTGAGGCTCCAGCGCTGGTTCGGCCCCTGCGGCATGGTCATCGGGGCCCGTGTCCCGAGCGCACGCTTGCGCCCGCCACGCCGGCGCACCATCAGACGCTCCTCCCGATAGGGCCGGAACAGCTTCTTGTGGTTCAGCGCGATGCCGTCCCGCCGCAGGAGGATGTGCAGGCGCCGGTAGCCGCTGACCCGCAAGGGTCTTCAGCCGCTCCCGGATCTCCACATCGTCTGATCGCCGCGAGGCATAGCGATAGGTCTTCGGGTCGAGCCCGATCAGACCGCAGGCCCAACGCTGCGAATAGCTCTTCTCTGCGATCGCCCAGTTCACGAACGCGCTCCGCGATCCGGGCTTCAGAGGTTTTTTCCGAGCGCCTCGCGCAGCGTCGCGACGTCCAGCATCGATTCCGCCAGAAGCTTCTTGAGCTTGCGGTTCTCGTCGTCGAGCGCCTTCAGCCGACGCGCGTCGGACACCTCCATGCCGCCATAGCGACTGCGCCAGTTGTAGAAGGTCGCGTCGCTGATCCCGGGCTTGCGGCAGATATCCGCCACCGCGATCCCGGCCTGATGCTCCTTCAGCACCGCAATGATCTGCTCTTCGCTGAACCGGCTCTTCTTCATCTCCGTCTCCTCTCGACGGAGTCCAATTCAAACCGAGGGCGCCTCAGGGGGCAACGTCACCTTCCAACGCGTCACGGCCAGCCTCGAGGGCGCCAGCGCATGGCCAGATCCGATCGCTGCGAAATGCTCTGGATCATTGGTCGAAGCGGCCGATCGGGCGCGCATTTAGCCAAGGGGGCGTGTCACAACGCCTGATCATGTCCGGCCAGGTGATCAGATGGCTTCACACCAAGCGAGTTTGACGACTTGCGTCACCTTCACCGTTCGCCATGCGGCGGTCTGAGATCCGTCGCATGGCGCGCCTCCTAGCTCGCTTGCACCGCGATCTTCTTCACCTGCGACAACGCCTCCTGTGTTTTTGGCAGTGTCACGATCAGGACGCCGTTCTTGAATTCGGCGCTGGCCTTGTCAGTGTCGACACCTGCCGGCAGGGGGATCGAGCGATAGAACGAGCCGTAAGAGCGTTCCGATAGGTGATAACCTCTGTTGCTCTCCTCGCGATTATTCCTCTTCTCGCCTTTGATGGTGAGGGTATTGTTGGTGAGCGAAACGTCGATCTCCTTCTGGTCAATGCCCGGAAGTTCAATCGAGATCTCCAGTGCGCTTTGCGTTTCGGCAACATCGGTTCTCGGACTGTCAGGAGCCCAGTGCCCAAACTCCGCGAACGGCTGATCGAACCGTTTCCAGAAGTCCTCAAAGATCCGGTTCACATCACGCTGAAGAGAAGACACGGGGTTGTCCTCCTCGCGCTTCGCGACATCGCTTCCCTTATTGCTACCCCATGGGATCAGATCTCTCATCGGCATCGTCAAACTCCTTGTAGTGCGGGGCCTAGGCCGTCTTCAGCTCGATCTTGCGAGCCTTGGCGGGCGCCGCCTTGGGCAGCAGCAGGCGCAGGACGCCGTCCTTCTGTGACGCCTCGATGCCCTCGCGGTCGATGTCCTCAGACAGCGTGAAGACGCGCTCATAATCACCTGCGCCATATTCGGCGTAGATCTGGCGATAGTGTTCGCGCGGCTGTTCAGTCGCGTAGCCACGGATCGCCAAGGTTCGCTTTTCGAGCGTGATATCAACCCCATCCGACGCGACACCGGGCATGTCGACGAGAAGAACCACCTGATCCTGAGTCTCGTAAATGTCGGCGCGGGGCACGAAAACTTGACGCGAGCGGGTCCGTTCACTGCCATCAAGCGTATTCGGGACCTGTCGGTCGGTTGTCTGCAGTTCTTGAGCCATGATTGCCTCCGCTTACCCCTTGATTTGAATTTTCCTGGGCCGGTCCGACTCCGGTCGATGCAGCTCGACTTCCAGCAGCCCGTTGGCAAAACGCGCCTCCACCTGCTCGGGATCGACGCGGAACGGCAGCTGGACCGTCCGGGAGAATCGTCCGTTGGGACGCTCGCGACGATGCCAGACCGAAGTCTCGTCTTGCGCTTTGCGTTCGCCCTTCAAGGTCAGCGTATTCTCACGCACGGTGAGATCGACATCGTCGGGTGCAATCCCAGGCAGCTCCGCCGTCAGCGCGACGCTGTTCTCGCCAAGCCAAAGATTGACTGGTGGGAACTCTTGAGCGGTGCTGGTCCGCAGGCCGCCAAGGCGCTGGTTCACCTCCTGTTGCATGCGCCGCATTTCCAGAAACGGGTCGAACCCGATGCGGCCAAACTCCGATAACAGCATGTCATCCTCCATCGCTTCATGACCTGGCATGACGCCGCGCGCGCATGCGCGCTCCGGAGGCGGTATCGATCAATGGCAGGCGAGGTGAAGCGATCCGGGCCAAGACCGGGCCGCTCGTCGCACGAACTCGCGCAATGCGAGCAGGAGGGGTTCGAACAAACACCGGACCATATCCTCCTTACGAAGCGACATGAGCCGAACCCGGTCCACTCTGGAGGCGGACCGTCGTTCCCGCGCCAGGATCCGATAGCGGCATCCGGCAAAAATGAGTTAGGACGGGCAAATTGCGTTTCAAGGGGGAACTATCGCGCGAAGGCGGCCGCGTAACCGTCGCGCGCTTGCGGCCGCAGGCTGGCAACCTCGCACCTCTCGCCGCCGGGAATACGGAGCCGAAAATGCGTTCTCATCACTGGATCCGGTTTTTGCTCGGGCGCAGGCCGCATTGGAGACCGCGTGGCAAGCCGTAAAGCCAAGCATTCCAGACGCTTCTATCCATTTGGAATGAGATAGGTTGGCGCAGGTCGTGGCCGACTTGGCAGCCGTCGCCGAGGATGAAGATGACTTGGCGCTCCGCGCCCTCCATCGGTACCCTACATACGGGTGCGCTGAAGGGCCGGCACGAACGAGAGTTGGCTAACCCACGATCGGCATTCAAATCGGCTCCACGAGACCCCTTGAACCAGGCCGGCATATTCCCAAATTTTTCGGCGCGAAGCTCTTCGCGCTGAAAGGAGTAATTGTGGGAGAGCCTGCGATGCCTAAACCGAGTGTTCCAGTTCCGTTTGAGTCAACCGCTAGCGACGACGCGGCGATCGATCGGCTGCTGCGGCCGAGCTGCTTCTATCGAAGGCCGCGCAATGTCCTTGAGGATCGTTTCTTAACCTTGGGAGAGAAGCGGGCGATCTTCTCCTCCTGGGTCTCCGATGCCCGCGCGGTCACCTCATGCCCGCAGCTGAGGCATCCTGATTTTGCCGCAGACCCGGTCTCATTCGACGAGGTCATGGACGCGCTTATTGCATTCGACCGTAGTGACAGCCCAGCCCGTGACATCGTGAGCCTGTCGCGGGGCTCCGAGGCTCTGCTAGCCTGATCGGGAGGAATGGCGATGAGAACTTACTGCTTGGCCGGGAGGATCACCGATGAAGCTCGATGAGTTTAAGCGGCCCATCATCGTGCTGACCGCCTTCGGGCGACCCACCCTGATCTCGTCCGCGATGGAAGCTTGCGTCTTCTTGGCAGATTGGCCCGCGGGACGGCGTGATCCAGCCCACAGCTTTGCCATGAAGGCCTGTCAGGCGGCCGTGCGCGGCGACATCGAGGCGGAGACGGCACGCGGCGTTTTCGCCGCCTTTGCCGAGAAGCAGGATATCCTGGCTCCGGATATTGCACTCATGTCCCGCGGACGCCGAGCGGGCCCGCAGAATTTCGCCTGAGTCCGATCAGGAAGCAGCCCTGCGGGCTGCTTCCAATTCAGTGAAGATGAAATTCGCCATTGATCGCGCTGAGATCGGCTGGCCCGATCAGCTCCTTGTGCGTTACGGTGATGCGAAGGAGCTTGCCGTCCATCAACACGGCCGACGCTCTTGCCAAGCCCGTCTATCTGGCGGCCTTATCCGTTCAGGTGGTCATGGGCATGGGGCAAACCCTCATCCCGGCGACGGATGTCGCTGCCACCACCCGATAGAGTGCTGATGTCTCATGAGGGACCGCTCGTCATCCTCGAGGTAACCGGCGAGATCGTGCCCGAGGAAACCCGCCCATCGGCATTATCCATGGAGCGTCGCGCAATCCGGCGTCCAGGCTTGGGCTCTATGACATCGCCCATCCCTCGACGAACTGGTCAAAACCTTGGCCTGCACACCAACCGCCCTCGCCCATCGCACGCCGCCGCGGATGCAGCCGACACTCGACGAACTGCGCGTAGCCCGACGAGCAGCGCGCTCGGTCCAACGCGCTCAGGAAACCCGAAGCGCGCGCTCATCGTACCACGATCGGGCGGACTGAGCATTTTGGCAAGCCACAGCTTGGATGGCTTAATTCCTTAGATTGATGGAATCAGCCGGAACCATCGCGCCAGGTTTTTGTTTTCTGCCGAACTGGGGGTGTCAGCCGCTGCTGCGCAGCGAGGGATTGGACATCACATGCCAAGCCACAGCCCCGAGATCAGGCGGCGGGATCTGCTGATTGCCGGAGCCGCATCTGCGGCGCTCGGCGTTCCCGCGCCGCCTCAGGCCCAAACCGCGGCCACAGCCGGGAGATCGACAATGCCTGACCACGCTGCGATGTCTGATGTCTCGATGGTGGTGAACGGGCAGACACGCAAACTCAGCCTCGATGTGCGCACCACCTTGCTCGATGCGCTTCGCGAGCATCTCCATCTCACCGGAACCAAGAAGGGCTGCGATCATGGCCAGTGCGGCGCCTGCACGGTTATTGTCGAAGGGCAGCGGATCAATTCCTGCCTGACGCTGGCGGTGATGCACGAGGGCGACAACGTCACCACCATCGAGGGGCTGGGCACGCCCGCGACACTGCACCCGATGCAAGCCGCCTTCGTGAAGCATGACGGCTATCAATGCGGCTATTGCACGCCCGGCCAGATCTGCTCGGCGGTGGCGGTGCTCGATGAGATCAAGGCCGGCGTTCCCAGTCATGTCAGCGCCGATCTGCTGGCGCCGCCGACGCTGACGGCGATGGAGCTCCGGGAGCGCATGAGCGGCAACATCTGCCGCTGCGCCGCCTATCCCAACATCATCGATGCCATCAGCGAGGTGGCGGGGAGGAAGGCATGAGATCCTTCACCTATGAACGCGCCGCTTCGCCGGCCGAAGCCGTCGCTGCAGTTGCACGCGCCGAGGGCGCCAGATTCATCGCCGGCGGCACCAACCTTCTCGATCTCATGAAACTGGAGATCGAAACGCCCGCCCATCTGGTCGATGTGAATGGCCTCGCCTTCGACAAGACCGAAGCGACGGCCGATGGCGGCTTGCGCGTCGGCGCGCTGGTGAGGAACACCGATCTTGCGGCCGATCAGCGCGTGCGGCGCGACTACCCATTGCTTTCGCGCGCGCTGCTCGCAGGCGCTTCAGGCCAATTGCGCAACAAGGCGACGACCGCGGGCAACCTGCTCCAGCGCACGCGCTGCCCCTATTTCTATGACACCAACCAGCCGTGCAATAAGCGTCAGCCCGGCAGCGGCTGCTCGGCCATCGGCGGTTTCTCGCGCAATCATGCCATTCTCGGCACCAGCGACGCCTGCATCGCCACGCATCCGAGTGACATGGCCGTGGCCATGCGCGCGCTCGATGCAACCGTGGAGACGCTGCGCGCGGATGGCCGCACGCGGAGCATTCCGATCGCCGAATTCCATCGCTTGCCCGGCGACTCGCCTCAGATCGATACCACGCTCTTGCCGGGAGAGTTGATCACCGCCGTAACGCTGCCGAAGCCGGTCGGCGGCACGCAAATCTATCGGAAGGTTCGCGATCGCGCCTCCTACGCCTTCGCAGTGATTTCGGTCGGCGCGATCGTCCAGCGGGACGGAAGCGGGCGCGTGGCGCTCGGCGGCGTGGCACACAAGCCCTGGCGCGTCGAGGCCGCGGAAACCGCGTTGCCGCGTGGCGCGAAGGCTGCCGCCGCGCTGCTCCTTGCCGGCGCCAACCCGACCCCGCAGAACGCATTCAAGCTGCCGCTGATCGAGCGCACCCTCGGTGCCGTTCTCTCAGAGGCGAGAGGGTGAGCAATGAGATTCGACACGCCCGCGACCAGCAATCCGATCGATCAGCTTAAGGTGATCGGCCGGCCGACCAGCCGGATCGATGGCCCGCTCAAAACCACGGGCACGGCGCCCTACGCCTATGAACGGCACGATGTCGTGCCGAACCAAGCCTATGGTTATGTCGTGGGCGCCGCGATCGCGAAGGGGCGGATCGCCTCGATCGAGCTCTCGAGGGCGCAAGCCGCGCCCGGTGTGCTTGCGATTGTCACGGCGGAGAACGCCGGCAAGCTCGCCAAGGGCAACCGGAACACCGCGCCCCTGCTCGGCGGCCCCGGCATCGAACATTACCATCAGGCGGTCGCGCTCGTCGTGGCGGAGACATTCGAGCAAGCACGCGCCGCCGCCAGCCTGGTCCAGGTAGACTATGCACGGGCCGACGGCGCCTTCGATCTCGCGGCGGCGAGGAATACGGCCGGGACGCCCAAGCCGGGGTTCGGCGGCCCTCCCGACACCTCCGTCGGCGATTTTGCCGGTGCGTTTGCAGCGGCTCCTGTCAAGCTCGACGAAACCTACACGACGCCCGATCAATCGCACGCGATGATGGAGCCCCACGCCACGATCGCTGCCTGGACGGGGGATGCGCTCACCGTCTGGACCTCCAACCAGATGATTGCCTGGGCGGCCGGCGATCTCGCGAAGACGCTCGGCATCGCCAAGGACAAGGTCCGCGTCATGTCGCCATTCATTGGCGGCGGCTTCGGCGGCAAGCTGTTCTTGCGCGCCGACGTGCTGCTCGCAGCCCTCGGCGCCCGCGCGGCCGGGCGGCCGGTCAAGGTCGCCCTTACGCGTCCGCTCATGGCCAACAACACGACGCACCGGCCGGCGACGATCCAGCGCATCCGCATCGGCGCGACACGCGACGGCAAGATCACCGCGATCGGCCATGAGAGCTGGTCCGGCGACCTGCCGGGCGGCGGCCCGGAAGAGGCCGTGAACCAGACGCGCCTGCTCTATGCCGGGGCCGCCCGCATGACCGCGACGCGGCTCGCCGTCTTGGATCTCGCCGAAGGAAACTCCATGCGTGCGCCGGGCGAGGCGCCAGGCATGATGGCGCTGGAGATCGCCATCGACGAAATGGCGGAGAAACTTGGGCTTGACCCGGTGGAGTTCCGCATCCTCAACGACACGCAGGTCGATCCGGAACATCCGCAGCGGCCGTTCTCGCAGCGCCACCTCGTCGAATGCCTGCGCACCGGTGCCGAGCACTTCGATTGGAGCAAGCGCCAGGCCCAGCCTGGCCGCGAGCGCGACGGGCGTTTTCTCGTCGGAGTGGGAGTGGCGGCCGCGTTCCGCAACAACCTGCTGACGAAGTCTGCGGCGCGTGTCCGGCTCGATGGCCGCGGACTCGTGACGGTCGAGACCGATATGACCGATATCGGCACCGGCAGCTACACCATCATTGCCCAGACCGCCGCGGAGATGATGGGCTTGCCCGTCGAGAAGGTGACGGTCCGCCTCGGAGATTCGACCTTTCCGGTCTCCTGCGGCTCCGGCGGACAATGGGGTGGCAACAATGCGACCGCCGGCGTCTATGCTGCCTGTCTCAAGCTGCGTGAAGCCGTGGCCCAAAGGCTCGGTTTCAATTCCGCCGACGCTGCCTTTGCCGATGGCCAAGTTCGTTCAGGCAATCGCAGTGCGTCGCTCGCTGAGGCAGCCGGGTCGGACGGGCTCGTCGCCGAGGACGGCATTGAATATGGCGACCTCGACAAGAGGTACCAGCAATCGACCTTCGGTGCGCATTTCGTCGAGGTCGGCGTCGACGCTGCGACCGGCGAGACCCGGGTGAGGCGCATGCTCGCGGCCTGCGCCTGTGGCCGCATCCTGAACCCGACGACCGCGCGCAGCCAGCTGATTGGGGCGATGACCATGGGCGTCGGCGCCGCGCTCACGGAAGAGCTGGTCGTGGACAAGCGCGCCGGCTTTTTCGTCAACCACGACCTTGCCAGTTACGAGGTGCCGGTCCATGCCGACATCCCGCATCAGGAGGTGATCTTCCTCGACGAAGTCGACCCGGTCTCCTCGCCGATGAAGGCGAAGGGCGTCGCCGAGCTGGGCATCTGCGGGGTCGCTGCCGCTGTGGCCAATGCGATCTACAACGCCACCGGGGTACGTGTGCGGGACTATCCGATCACGCTAGACAAGCTCATCGATCGGCTACCCGACATGCAATGAGAAGGCGCGCTCGCCGCTTGCGGCTAGTTGCCCCGCCCCTGGAAAGGCATCGGCACAATCATGCATCGGGGTAACCTGCACGCCGACCCCGGAACCTTCGATATCTCACAGGATGGGCACGCGGGCTCGCTGCGCAGATGACACCCGTGTCTCTGTCTCAACTGCTCCGGAGCCTTTCCACGGCTTTGGTATTGGGAAGCCGTTCATGAGGGTTCAATCCGATCTGCCCCCGGCCTGTCGCTCGCAGCGGGCAGGCCTCAGCGACATGCTCGCTCCGCGCCGCCTCCCAGACGTCCAGGCGATGTCGCGCTATCAGCTCTGCTACCTGGAGTCCTAGGGGTAATCCTAGGAGCAGCATATGACTATGCCGCGAGTGGAGGTAATCACCTCGGGGAGCGCGATCGAATCTCTCTTCTGCAGCGGTGACAACCCTATCGGCCTCCGAAGAAGAGCAACAAGACCGTTATCCCATGTTGAAAGTATCGGCGCGGGCCGCGACGTTGGCTCGTTTTGGATTTTATTCCCGTCCGCTTTCGATCGGGCATTCAGCCAGGACCTCTTTTCGCCAATGAACCACTCAATGCGATATACGGCACGGTGGTAAGCGTTTGTAAAACGTCTGATCTGTCAGGATTATTCGACAAGTTTCTTGATGTACGCGTGGAGCGACGTCTGCCCCTTTTCCGTCTCACTTTCCGGCATGCTGGGCCCGTCTATCGCCAATGCCGTCATACGAGCGTAGGCATCGGCGGCCATCGCGGAAAAGCCCTGCGACTTGAAGGCCTCTACCCACTGGTCGCGCGGCGTGGTCACGACCCGAACATCGGATTGCAGCACCTTCGCGAAGGCGTCGGCGACGTCACCGAAGGTTGGGCGAGTAGGGCCTTCGATTGAGACCATACCGACATCGTCCAACCCGGAGGTGAGGCGACGCGCGGCGACCTGTCCGAGATCCTCGGGCGCCACCATGGGCAGACGGAAATCGGCGGGGAACATGGTCTGCAGCCGGCCGGTCTTCCGGATCTCTTCGATCTGGAGCGCGAAGTTCGAGAGGTAGTAGGCACCCCGGTCGATGGCCGCTGGGATAGGCTGCACCGCCAACCCTTGTTCGAATGCGTACAGGACACTCGAATCGCCGGTGCGCGGCGGGATCGCCGAGCCGGCGGCGGCTCCCATGGTCGAGGCGGCAACGACTTTTTCCAGTCCAGAGTCCTTGAGCGCCTCTAGGATAGACCGGACCGTCGCGGTCTCCTCGGCGTCCGTGTCGGTCGAGGGGGCCGCCGGCGGGTTAAGGAGGAACGCGCGGCGGCCGCGCTTGAAGGCGGCACGCAGGGCTTGCGGATCGCGAGCATCGACAACGGCGGTCTTCGCTCCCCGCCCCTCTAGCTCAGCGGCCTTCTCGGGCGAATGGATCAAGGCCAGGACGGGTTTGCGCTGAGAAAGGAGACTGTCGACGACCATCGACCCGATATTGCCGGTCGCGCCCATTACCACGAACATGTAAGCTCTCCTCCTGGACCCTTCAGGGAACGGGTCGAGCTACGGCATGGTTCCGCCTGCGGCAGCGGCACTACAGATATCTGCACGCCCACAGCCCATGCTTGAGGTGGGCGAAGAGCATTTCGACCTGGAATGTGCTCGTCGGGCTGGAACTTATCTCCGCCGCCTACGCTGATTGAAACGGCGAGTTGCGAATGGGGTGAGCCGCAAGCCATTCGAGAGTATCGGCTGCGTTTCGTTCGGGGTGGGTGACGGGGTGGAGCACGTGTTCGATCACGCCATCTCTCAGGATGAATGTCATGCGCTCGATCAGACGCATGCCGTCAGCAACGAAGGTTGGAAGCGATAGCGCTTCTGCGAAGGCGAAGTGCTCATCGCTGAGGACCTCGAAGGGGAGATGCAGGCGAGCCACCATTTCCTGCTGATAAGCTGTCGTCTGCGCGCTCAGACCAAACACGGCGACCCCAGCCTTGGCGATGTCCGCATGATGGTCTCGAAACGAGCAGGCTTGAGGTGTGCAGCCGCGTGCGCCTGGGATGATGTCCCAGTCGGTCGGCGCCGGCTTTCCAGGTTCGCTCGTGCGCGGGTAGCAATAGATGACCGTGCGGCCCTCTCCCAGCGATGACAGATCGATGCTTCGCCCAGAGGTGGAGGCAAGGCTGACGTTCGGCATCGAGCTGCCGACCAAACGAGACGTTAGCGACATGTTTCCCAAAAGCTTCGCGGTGGATGGACATTGCAGCATTGCATACCAACTTGCTGCCGTCGGCCTTCCTGAGACCTGTCAGGAGGCGGGGTTGAGCACGGAAACGGCTATGCCGTCCGTCGTCACGACGGCGGCAGTTGCGCAGACGGGCTGATCGAACTGGCTGAAGACAGATTTCTTCATTATGTGCTGGCAAATCTGATCGGCATCGCGTGCCGCGAACGACGGATCGATCTGGTCGCGCGATGGATAGGGCAGCTGATAGGTCGTGATGTAGGCAAGTTGCCCGAGGCTGGAAGCCATTGGCATCACGTGGAGTGACTGCGCGGTTACGCTTCCCAGCCACAGCCGATCCTGCAACAGATCCAGCGTCCCGCAGATGCGAGGCGTGTCGTTTTCGTCGAACTCGCGATCGAGACCCATCAACACCGAAGCGATGGCGTCGCGCGGCGTGTTGCCGGCCTTGAGCCGCTCGAAGATCGGGCGTGTGTGCGTGCCGTTGCTGACGACCACGAAGCGCTCATCCCAGACAAGGCATTCATAGGCGATGTAGGGGCTGTCGGATGCGGCGTCGCGGCTGCCGTCCTTCGGCACGATCTGCACAGAGCGACCTGATCGATTAGCAGTCCGGTTCGGAAAGGACCGGCTGGAGATGCGGTAGCATGCGACTGGGCGGCCATCGAGCGTTCGACCGACCCCGACGATTCGACCGACATACATGCCACCGCTCCAGATGCCGCCCCGACGCATATCGTGAGCGCAGCAAAGGTTCAATGTCGCCGCTGCTCTCGATCCAAGCTGGTTGCTGAGCGTACGAGCCTGGGGGGCACCCGGCGCCAACAGCATGCGTAATCGGGCGGACCCGCAAGAGCTCAAGCTCCCATGAGGATCTCGGCGGATCCAAAGAGCGAGAAGACGCAATGTACGCTGCGCTGGATGTATCGCTGCTCGGTACCGGTCTGTATCATCGACCAGGACTTCGATGCCGAGATAACGGACGGTGCTAGGATTGGTCCAGTACGGCGTTGAGCTCCGCGGCCAGACCGGAGTCCAGTGGCGCTCCATCGATCCAGCAATGGCGCACGATCGCAATCTGGCCAGCATCGATGAGGCTATTCTCGTCGCCAGGCCGACTGGTATGCCGACGGCCGCGGCGAATGCGCCAGACGATGCGCTCACCGTCCTCGGAGCGGATATCGGCCGCGCTTGCGATCTTGTCGCGACCGATCGTGGCGAAGCCGATTTCGGCCGGCAGCTCCTTCGGCAGGTTGACACTCAGATAGGTACCTTCGCGACTCCAGATTGCGCGGCGCTGCCACAGATTGCCGATAAGGCTCGCCAGCGCAGCGATGTCGTGCTCCTCGGACGTCCCGCCTTTGCTACGGGAGAAGCCGATCGCAGGAATATCCCAGAAACTGGCTTCGCGCGCGATCGACAGCGTGCCGGAATAGGCGGCGTCCTCAGCGGCGTTGCGGCCGTCATTGACGCCGGAGAGCACGAGGTCCGGCCTGCCGCCATCGCGAAACAGCACGGTCATCGCCGCAACGACGCAGTCGGCCGGTGTGCCGTCCAGCGCATAAACCTGCGGTTCGCGGAGGCTCAGCGTCAGATCGCGGTCGAAGGTTAGATGGTGGCTCGCAGCCGTCCATTTCCGTTCGGGTGCGACGACCCAGATTTCCGAGGCAATGCGCGTGGCTGCAAGGCGCAGCAAGGCGATGCCCGGGGCGTCGATGCCGTCGTCATTGGCGATCAGGATGCGCATGGTCAGATCTCGATGATATCGCCGGGCTTAAGGCTGGCATTGAGATTTTGAATGTCAGCAGCGAGCGTTCGTGCTGTCGCAGCATCGCAGGAATGAGCGAGCACGCAGCTCGCACCGCTGGCTGCGGCGATGGCGGCGTTCTCTTGCAAGGTTGGATGAGTCGGAAAGCGTAGCCAATCGGCTTGCCCCGCAGCCCGCATCAAATCCGCGGGGCTGCCTTTTGGAATATGGCCGGTCAGGAGCACCGGATGCCCGTCGCGGCGCGCTCTTGCGAGCGCTGCTCGCGACGGGCCGGAGAGACCCATGCCATCGTCGCAGAGCAGGGCCGCAGCTGGGAGTGTCTGATGCTCTTCCCAGAGAGATGCTTCGGCAAGGCGCGCCGAAAGCAGGTCGACAGTCCCTGGCTTCAGCCAAGCGGATGCCGCGATCTGCTCCGCTAGGGCTGCGCGCATCGACCGATGAATGGCGATCGGGCCTTCGATCAACCCGATCAGCTCGATCGAGCGTCCGGATAGCGGGGTCGGCAGCACCGCACCCTGCGGATGGGCTGCGAGCCAGCGCATGATCGCCGCGCCGCGCTCGGCCGCTGCCACGCGATCCTCGCCATAGGAGGCGTCAACCAGCAGCAGGTCGCATGGCGGCAGCGGGTCCATCGCGAAGACGGGGCTGGCGGGGACGATGTCGCCGCAATAGGTCAGGCTGCGCCCGGCCGCGGCAAGATGGCACCAGACGCCGCCGACGACGTGACCGCTGCGGCCAGTGCGGACGGTGATGGGACCGATGCTGAATTCCTGGCCGGCAGCGATAATCTCGGGCACGGTTCCTCCGGCTAGCTCGCGCTCCTGCGGCGTCGCATAGGCGGCGAGCGTGGCGTCGACGTCGGCGGCGCTCTCGGCGGTCATCAATACGCGGCCGGAGAAGCCGTTGGCGATGCACCAGCCGAGCGCCGCGACATGGTCTTCATGAGCATGAGTCACGATGATTGCGTCGAGACCGCGCAATTCATCCGGCGCGACGGCGGGATAATAATCTGGGCCGCGTGGGACGCTGGTGTCGATGCCGACATCGAGGAGGAGCCGCGTGCCGCCCTGTTCGACGCCGATGCAGGTCCGGCCCTTCTCGCCGACGCCGCCGTGGATCTTTACTTTCATCGGCTCGATCTCATGCGGCCTGGCGGGTGATGATCGCTTCGGGGATGACCCAGCCGTCATGGATCGCGATGGCGATCGCATCGCCGGGCTGGGCCAGGGCCGGCTCGGCGGCATCGAGATGCAGCAGCATGTCGGGAGCAGAGGCAACGCGTGCCTCGAGCCTGAAATGACCACCCTGATAGGACAAGCGCTCGACCGTAGCCTGAAAGCCCGCGTGCTCGGCAGATGTGAGACTGATGTCGCGCGCCCGTAGGCACAGCTTCGCCTGGTTCGTGATCGTCTGATCCGGCCGGCAGCGCACCACGGCCTCGATGCCGAGCACGTTCACCTTGCAGCGACCGCCCTGTGGTGGCGACAGCACCATCACGGGTAGAACCATGCCGTCTCCGATGAAGCCAGCGACCGTGACGTCGGCCGGCTCGCGATAGAGCACGGAGGGCGTGGCGAGCTGGAGAAGCCGGCCGCGGTCCATCACCGCGATGCGATCGGCCAAGGCCATCGCCTCGGCCTGGTCATGGGTGATGTAGACCATGGTCGTGCCGGTGCGCTCGTGGAAGCGGGCGAATTCCTCCTCCATCGAGGCACGCAGGTGTACGTCGAGATTGGCTAGCGGCTCGTCGAGCAGCACGAGCGAGGGCTCGGTCACGAGGCAGCGGGCCAGTGCGACGCGCTGGCGCTGGCCGCCTGAGAGCAGGCCGGGACGACGCTCGGCGAAGCCGTTCAGGCCCACGAGGTCGAGCGCCGCGGCCACGCGTCGCGCCCGTTCAGGATCGCGCACGCCGGCAACGGTCAGCCCATAGGCGACGTTCTGCGCCACGCTCATATGCGGCCAGAGCGCATAAGACTGGAAGACGATGCCGAGCTTGCGATGCTCGGGGGGGACATGCTGCTCGGCCGAGGAGACGAGTCGCTCGCCAATGCGGATCTCGCCGCCGTCGAGCTTATCGAAACCGGCGATCTGACGCAGCAACGTCGTCTTGCCGCAGCCGGAGGGGCCGAGCACGGCGAGGAATTCGCCATCCTCGACGTCGATCGAGACCTCGTCGAGGGCGGGAAAGGCGCCGAAGCGCTTCACCGCCCGGTCTATGGTCAGTCGCGCCACGGCAGGACTCCCTGGGGCAATCTCTGGGCGAAGAGGGTGGTCAAGAGCATCAGCCCGACTGTGACGAGTACGGTGATCGTCGCCAACGCCGAGGCGTAGGTGGAATCGCCACCCTGCTCGAACGAGAAGACGACGACGCCGAGCGTTTCGGCTCCGGACGACCAGAGCAGCGCCGAGACGGTCAGCTCGTTGAAGGCGGTGAGGAAGATTAGCAACGCGCCCGCCACGGCCGCAGGGGCGACCAGCGGGAAGATGATCGTGATGAGGCGGCGCGGCAGGCTCGCACCGGCAACCTGTGCGGCTTCCTCGAGCGTCCGGTCGATCTGGAGATAGCCGCTGACGACAGGGCGCAATCCAAGCACCAGGAAGCGCGCGAGATAGGCGAAGACGATGATCCAGACGGTGTTGTAGAGCGAGACTCCGAATAGCGGCAGCGGCTTGAGGAAGAGCAGGATCGCTGCGATGGCGAGCACGACGCCGGGCATCGCATAGGGCAGTTCAGCTGCAAGGTTAAGCAGGCGCAGCAATCGCGACTTCTTCCAGACGATGAAGTAACCGAGCGGGACGCAGATCAGCACGATCAGGATCGCAGCACCCGACGACATCAGGAAGCTGTTGATGAAGGCGCGCTTCGAGGCCGCATGCTCCAGCAGCACATAGGCATAGTTGCCGAGCGTGGCCGTGGCTGCGTTCAGCGGCACGCCGAAAGCGGGGATCAACGAGGTCGAGAGCAGTCCGAGGAAGGGCAGCGCCAGCACGAGGATGGCGAAGGTCCAGAGCAGGATCTCGACCGTCGTACGCCAGCGGCCGAGCTCCAACGGACGGGTGGCGCTGGAGGTCGTGGTGATGCGAAAATCGCGGCGGCGCATCATGAAGTCCTGCAGCAGGATGCCGGCCATCGCGATGACGCCGATCAAAAGCGACAGGATGGCGACCTCGGACAGCACGCCGGGGCCGAGACCGGCAAGGCGCTGGTAGATCAGCGTCGGCAGCACCAGGAAGTTGCCGGGAATGCCGAGGAAGGCGGGGATGCCGAAATTGCCGAGGCAGGAGACGAAGCAGAGCGCGATGCCGGCGACGAGCGGAGGCGTCATCAAGGGCAGCACGACGGTGCGCACCACGGTCAGCGGGCTGGCGCCGGCGGCAAGGCCCGCTTCGATAAGCTCCTTGGGCAGGGCGCGCAGGCCGGCGCGCAGCGTCAGGAAGACCAGTGGCGCATATTGCAGTCCGAGCAGCAGAATGATGCCTTCGCGCGAGTAGAGCGGGTTACGGCTGCCGAGCGGCGGTGCCATGCCGATCAGCTTGAGCAATGTGCTCGACGGCCCGAACAGCTGCAACCAAGCGAGGGCTGTGACCTGCGGTGCGATCATCAGCGGCAGGACGAAGCAGAAGGTGAAGGCGTTGCGGGCCCGGATGTCGGTCAGCGTCGCCAGCAGCGCGACCGTGCCGCCGATCAGGACGGCGAGCAGCGTGCCGGCGATCGCTGTGACCAGGCTGTTGGTGGTTGCGGTCCAGGTCGCCGGGCTGGCAAGCACCTTGCCGAGCGCCGTCGTCGAGAGCTGGCCACCAGGAGCGAGCCCTTCGATGAGCAGCCGCCCGATCGGCAGCAGTGACAACAGCGCGACGAGGCCAACGAGCCCCCAGAGGAGGCCCATTTCCTCGGCGCGCGTGCGCAGCGTCGCAGTGTCGGCAAGGGACATGCGCACCCGTCCAGGCTCAGTTGCCGAACATGGTGGCGAAACGGGCCTTGTCGGCTTCCGTCGCCTTGACCACGGCGGCGATGTCGGACGGCATGATGTTGATCTTGGTGCCTTCGGGCAGCCAGGACGGCGAGCCGACGCTGGGCTTGGCCGGGATGTAGCCCATGGCGAGCGCCAGTTTCTGGCCGTCATCGGAGAGGATGAAGTCGACGAAGGCCTTGGCGGCTGCCTCGTTCTTGGTCGATTTGACGATCGCGACCGGCTCGGTTACCGCCGGCGCGCCCTCCTTCGGGAAAACGAAGTCGATCGGCGAGCCCTGCTTCTTGGCGTTGTAGGCCATGAAGTCGACGAGCACGCCATAGGCCTTCTCGCCGGTCGCGACCGAGCGCAGCACGGCGCCGTTGCCGCGCACGGCGACGGCCTCATTGGTCTTCAGCCCCTCGAATAGCTTCCAGCCGAGATCGGGCCGCGCCGTCATCGTCGAGAGCATGATCGCGGCGGCGCCGGAATAGAGCGGGCTCGGCATCGAGATCTGGCCCTTGTAGCCAGGCTTGTCGAGATCGGTCCAGGAGCTCGGCTTCTCCTTGGCGCCGGTGTTGTAGGCGATGCCGGTGGTGATCAGCTTTGAGCCGAAATAGGTCTTGTCGGCGTCGAATGAACCGGCCTGCAAGCCGTCGGTCTTAGCGCCGGGATAAGCCAACAGCTGCTTCTGCGCCTTGAGGATTTCCATGCTCGCGGCATCGGCGATCAGCAATACGTCGGCACCGGGCTGACCGGCCGAGATCTCGGCGGCGAGCTTGCCCATTACCTCGGTCGTGCCGGAGCGGAAGATCTCGATCTCGACACTTGGATAGGCCTTCTTGAACGCGGCGGTGGTCTGGGCCGCGTCCTTCTCCGGCTGCGAGGTATAGAGCACCAGCTTGCCCGATGGTGCCTGCGCAAAGGCCGGGGCGGCGGCGAATAGCGCGCCCAGGGCAGCTGCCATTGCGAGGCTGCGTCTCGTCTGGTTCGTCATGTCGTCTCCTCCGTTGTTGCTGTCGACCTTTGCGCGTGCTGCGCTGGTCGATCTTGCGTGCTGATGGTCTATAGCCGGCAATTCATGGCCTTGCCGGGTGGGAATGCGCGTCGCTCACAAAAGCACCTCGGGGCTTTCCAGCGCCTCGCGCAGGTCGGCCATGAAACGGGCTGCGGCTACGCCGTCGACGATCCGGTGGTCCGAGGACAGCGTAAGATTCGCGATCGGCCGCAGAACGATCTGGCCGCCGCGACCGACCGGTTTGTCGACGGTCCGGCCGACGGCGAGGATCGCGCCCTGCGGCGGGTTGATGATCGCCGTGAAGCTGTCGACGCCGTACATGCCAAGATTGGAAATCGTGAAAGTGCCGCCACCAAGTTCGGCCGGCGTGAGGGTGCGCCTGGCCATGCCATCGCGCAATCTGGCGAACTCGCGGGCCATGGCCGGCATGTCCATGCTGCCCGCATCGCGTAGCACCGGCACGACCAGGTCTCCGTCGCGCTCCATGGCGATGCCGATGTCGACGCGGTCATGGAAGCGCGTCGCCTCGCCCTCGGCGGAGGCATTGATCACCGGATGGTCGCGCAGCACACGGGCGGCGACGCGCGCGATCAGCACGGTGAGGCTGGGCTTCGGTGCCCCGATCCGTTCGTGACGGACGGCGAGACGGCCGAGTAGATCGCGCGCCGCGCTCATCTCGATCTCGGAGGTGAGATAGAAATGCGGCGCTGTGCTCATGCTCTGCGACAGCCGGCTCGCGACGATGCGGCGGATTGCCGAGAATGGCTGCAGCCGCCCTTCGCAAGAGGGCGCGACCATGGGCGATGCGGGCGGTGTCTCTTGCGCCTGAGCGCCGCGAGGCCGTCGCTCCAGATGGCGCCTGACGTCGACTTCGCCGATGCGCCCGCGTGGACCGGTTCCGGCTACCGCAGCAAGATCGATCGCATTCTGGCGAGCGATGCGGCGGGCCAGCGGCGTGGCACGCAATCCCGGCATGGTGGCGAAGGCCGAGACGGGTGCGGCCTCTGGAACTGCGATATCGCTGGGCAGGCGCGTCGCCGTGGGAGCTGCTTCCACTGCCGGCGCAGGCGCGTCGGTGGCGGCTTCGCCGTCGAGATAGATCCAGGCGACCGGGGTTCCGACGGCGATCGCGATGCCGGTCTCAGCCCTGATGTTCCGGATCGCTCCTGTAGCCGGCGCCTCGACCTCCATCACTGCCTTGTTGGTGCCGATCTCGAAGATCGTATCGCCCTGGCGGACTTGGTCGCCCTCCCTGACGTGCCAGGTCTCGATCGTGCCGGTCTCCATGTCCATGTCGACCTTGGGGAGGATGACCTCGACAGGCATCAGGCTTCCCCGCGGCGGACAAGGTTGGTGGCGGCTGCAACGATGTCGTCCTCTTGCGGAACCGCCGCCTTCTCCAGCACCGGATTGTAGGGGATCGGCGCATCGGCGCCGCCGAGCCGGATGATCGGCGCATCGAGGAAGTCGAAGACCTCGCTTTCGGCGATCATGGCAGAGATTTCAGCGCCGATGCCCATCGTCTTGACGCCTTCGTAGACGACCATGAGGCGGTGTGTCTTGCGTACGCTCTCAGCGATGGTGCTGAAGTCGATCGGGCGGATCGAGCGCAGGTCGATGACTTCGGCCGAAATGCCGTCCGCGGCGAGCCGCTCGGCGGCGGCCTCCGCCTTGCGTGCCATGATCGAGGAGCCGACGATGGTGAGGTCCGTTCCCTCGCGACGGATCGCGGCCTTGCCGATCGGTACGCGATAGGCGTCCGCCGGGACATGGCCCTTGGTCTTGTAGAGGAGCTTGTGCTCGAAGATCAGCACCGGGTTGGGGTCGTCGATTGCGGCGAGCAGCATACCCTTGGCGTCGTGCGGTGTGCTCGGCTGCAGCACCTTCAGGCCCGGCACATGGGCGAACCAGGCCTCCAGGCTCTGGCTGTGCTGGGCGGCGGCGCCGGTGCCCGAGCCGCCGGGCAGGCGCACCACCATCGGCACGCTCGCCTTGCCGCCGAACATGAAGCGGATCTTGGCCGCCTGGTTGACGAGCTGCTCCATCGCGAGCGTGACGAAATCGGAGAACTGGATCTCCAGCACCGGCCGCATGCCCGTGATCGCCGCGCCAACCGCCGCCCCGGCGATGCCGAGCTCGCTGATCGGCGTGTCGATCACGCGCTCCGTGCCGAAGCGATGGACGAGGTCGCCCGAGACGCCGAAGGCGCCGCCATAGACGCCGACATCCTCGCCGAAGAGGAAGACGCGCTCGTCGGCCTCCATCGCTTGGCCGAGCGCCTCGCGCACCGCTTCGGCATAGGACAGCTCGCGGATATCGGCCGGAGCTTCGAGCGTGTCAGAGGGCATAGACGTCACGGGTCAGGTCTTTCGGATCGGGGTCCGGGCAGGTGCGGGCGAACTCGACTGCCGCGTCGATCTCGCGCTGGGCGTCCTCCTCGAGCTTCATCAGCGCTGTCGCGTCGAAACGGTCATGCGCCTTGAGCTCATCCTCGAGCCGCCGGATCGGATCCTGCGAGCGCCATTCCTCGATTTCTTCCTTGGTGCGGTAGAGATTGCGGTCGCTCTTGGAGTGGCCGCGCCAGCGATAGGTCTTGCATTCGATCAGGGAGGGGCCCGCGCCGGTGCGCGCCCGCGCGACCGCGTCCCGCGCAACGGCGGCGACGCCAGCGAGATCATTTCCGTCGAGGCTGTGGCCGGGCATGGCGTACGCGGCGGCGCGATCGGCGACATTGGCCACGGCCATGGCGCGGCCGATGTCCATCGACATGCCGTATTTGTTGTTCTCGCAGACGAAGACCACCGGCAATTTCCAGATCGAGGCCATGTTCAACGCCTCGTGGAAGGCGCCCTCGTTGGACGCGCCGTCGCCGAAGAAGACCATGCAGACGCGGCCATTCTTCTGCGCCTTGATGCTCATGCCGACGCCGACCGCGATCGGCAGGCCACCTCCCACGATGCCGTTGGCGCCGAGATTGCCGCCGTCGATATCGGCGATGTGCATCGAGCCGCCGCGCCCCTTGCAATAGCCGGTCTCCTTGCCGAAGAACTCGGCGAACATCAGCTTCGGCTCTGCGCCGCGCGCGATGCAGTGACCATGGCCGCGATGGGTCGAGAGGATGTAGTCGTGGGCCTCCAGGGGGAGCGTCGTCCCGACGGCGCTCGCTTCCTGGCCGATCGAGAGATGCATCGTGCCGTGGATCAGCCCTCGCATATAGCTCGCCTCGGCTGCCTCCTCGAACTTGCGGATCAGGTGCATCCGGGTCAGCGCCCGTGCGACCGTAGCGTCGTCGAGCGCGGCGAGCTCGGGCCTCTGATTGGGCGTCAGCCCGGCGCTCGCCGCCTCGTCAGTCTTGCGTGCGCTCATGCCCGGGCTCCGGAGGTCAGCGCGGCGACCATCGCATCCTGGGCGCGGCGCACCTCGACGATCTTCAACCGCTCGTCCGGGGCGGCGTCGGCCAAGGTGATCAGCTCGCCCTTGCGGACGGAGCGGGTCATGGTCGCGCCCTGGGCGAGGCCGATCGGCAAAGCCTTGCGGGCCTGCGCGTCGGCGCGGGACAGGGCGAAGCCGCGATAGCCGTATTCGCCAATGGCATCGAGCGTCTCGCCGACGGCGAGGTCGCGCTTGGCGAGGCAACCGACCTCAGAGGTCGGCACCGGCAGCGGGCGCATATGGCTCTGGTTGAAGATGACGGCAGCGGCAGCCGAGAGCGGCACTTCGAGGCTCGTCAGATGATAGGGCCGGAAGAATGAGTAATACGGGCCGGGCCCCAGATGCAGGTCGCTCATCCGCTCCCGGACGCGCGGATGGCGCATCTCCGCGATCGCGAACACGCCGGGCGCAACGCCCTTGGCCACGGAGAAGTCGACCACGCCCTTGCGCGAGAGCAGACCGCCTTCCTGCTTCGGGCAAAAATAGTTCTGCAGCTCCTCCTTTGGCGCGGTGGGGCCGTGCATGCCGGGGATGTCCGGGGTGAAGCCGCAGGCATTGGCGATGGCGACCATCTCGACCATCGTCTTCGAGCCGTCGACGAACTCGACGAGCATGCGCGGATTCATATTCCGGCGCGTGGCTTCCTCGACATAGTCGGCGGGCACAGCATCGATGCGGAAAGGGTTGTTCTTGCCCTTGCCGGCGGCGACGACGGGGTAGCCCATAGCCCGGATGAAGTTGATCAGCTCCATCGCGGCGGCCGGCTCGTCACCAGCGCCCAGCGTGTAGACCACGCCGGCCTTGGCCGCCTCGACGGCGAGATAGGAGCCGATGGTGATGTCGGCCTCGACATTCATCATCACGATGTGCTTGCGCGCCGCGATCGCTGTCAGCGCCACGCGCGAGCCGGCTTCCGGATTGCCAGTGGCGTCGATGATTACGTCCACCGATGGCGAGCGGCAGATCAGATCGAGCGACGAGGTCGCGGCGATGCGACCCGTGCGTCGCGCGGCGTCGAGCCCGGCCTCGTCCGAAACGTGATCGACTTCGCTCTTGCGCCCGGCGAGTGCTGCGGCGTCTGAGATGCGGTCCGGCGCGATGTCGGCCACGGCCGCGATCTCGATGCCGGTCATCTGAGAGATCTGCACAACGATGTCGGTTCCCATCTGGCCGGCGCCGATGAGGCCGACGCGAACCCGCTTGCCGGCCTTTTCACGGAGATCGAGGGCTTCCGCGAGGGAAAGCCCTGCTGCCGGCGCGCCAAACGGCGGCTGCGACTGAATGGCGGCCATGATCCCGGAACCCTCCCGTGGACATATGTTCTTTGTATCGCACAAAAGAACAGGACATTTATGCTGTCAATAGCTCATATGTTCACAAGCGGTTGCCTTGGACCGGCTGATGCTGCGATGCTGGCACAGGGCGAATTGGTGAAGTGGCGGATCGGCAGTGCAGGACGCATTCGACGGTGGGGTTGCTCAGGAGGGGGGATCGGTCGCGGATGCGAAGGTCCGGGCCGCCTGGCTGTACTACGTCGAAGGCCTGACCCAGGAGCAGATCGCCGAAGCCCTAGGCCTGAGCCGGGTCAAGGTCATCCGGATGCTGGCTGCTGCCCGCAATGACGGCCTGGTCAAGATCAGGATCGACGCACGCTCCGCCCGGCAGGCCGGGCTGGAGCGCGGGCTCGTCACGGCGCTCGGGCTGCAGGAAGCGGTGGTCGTGCCGGCAGCGCGCGACCCGGCAAGCGTATCCTCGCTCGTCGGCTACGCCGCGGGGCTTTGGCTGTCGGACCGGATCGTCGAGGGCATGTCGCTCGCAGTCGGCTGGGGGCGGACCCTGAGCCAGGCACTCCGTGGCATCCAGGCTCGGCAGATCGAGGCGATGTCGGTGGTGTCGCTGCTGGGCGGGCTGACCCATTCGCGCAGCATAAACCCCTCGGCGGTCGCACGTCGCGTCGCCGATCTTTTCGGAGCCGACTGCTTCCAGCTGACGGCGCCGGTCTTCGTATCCGATGCCGAGCTACGGGATGCCCTCTGGCGCGAACCGACGCTGCGCGAGCTGCACGATCGCGCCAAGGCAGCCGATGTCGCTTTGGTGAGTGTCGGTGACGTCGATGCCGGCTCGACCCTGTTTCGCGAGGGCCTGCTGCCGCAATCGGACCTGGCTTCTTTGAAGGCGGCGGGCGCAGTCGGCGACCTTGTCTGTCATTTCATCGATGCGGAGGGGCAGCCGGTCGACCACCCTGTGAATCGGCGCGTCATGGCGGTGAGCCCGATCGACCTCAGGGGGATCGGCCTGGTCGCGATCGCGGCGGGAGGCGCCGGCAAGGGCGAAGCTATCCGCGCAGCCCTGCGGGCTAGCAATGCTAGAGTCCTGATCACCGATGAGGGCGCCGCCGAGGCGCTTTTGGCAAACACTGCGAACAACGTCGCCAAAGAGCGAATTCGCGCTTAGGGAGAGAACCGATGGCAACCAATCTTCAGCAGTTCGCGCGCAATTCCCTGCATTTCCGGCCATCCGACATCCGGCTCATGCTGGAGCGCCTCCATTCACACATCGTCAAGCCGAGGATGTCGGCCGACGAGTTGCTTGAAGTGGTTCGAGGTCTGGGCTTCGAGAGCGTCGAGGCCTTCGGCAAGCAGATCGGTCTGGAAGACAGAACAGCAGAAAGCTGGGCCCGCTACGGCCTGTCGCGCGATGCGGCCCAGCTCCTGCTAGCCCTGCTCAACTACCGGCAGCGCCTGGTCGATGCGATGGACGATTTCGAGAAGACCACGCAAATCCCGTTGGACGGCTTTTTCGAGAACCAGAAACTTCCTTAAGGCACGTTCAAATGCGGAGGTCGTTTCTGGCAAGCGCAAAAGCGTTGGCCGAATCTACGAAGAGGAACCAGGGCGACGAGTTCGCATGAGCGTTGGCTACGACGCGCCGTGTGTGGACGGTCCTCCGTTGGAAAGAGCTTTCGAGCGTTCTGCAGAGCGGTCGGTGCGGCCATGTGTTCGACCTATTGGCGCGGCGCGCATGGCCGCTGGCTATAATGCCTTCCGCGAGGTTGGGTCCCGACCAAGAGCACGCGCTCAAAGGCGCTCCGGCGCAAATGGCTTTTCCCGCTCTTCGGTTCGACCGGCTGGCTGCGTTAGGTTTGTGTTCCAAGCTCGTCGGCGCCGGCCTGGGGGACCCATCCCCGCGCTGCCAAGCCCAAGGGGCTTCCGCAGCCAACCATTCAAAGCAGCGCCACACCAAGCCCTTTCAAAGTCGGTGCCGCCCGAAGCCGTTCGTGCGACGTACAACCATGGCTAAAGACGCGCCGCTACGGGAATGTTAGGCTCTGAGGCAAGGATCGCATCGCTGCGGCCGCATGCAATGCAGGACGATGGTGCGAAACACTGAATGGGGGATGGTTTGGCGAAGACGATCAATCCCATCGACGAATATGTCGGCAGTCGCGTGCGCGCGCAGCGAAAAAGCCTTGGCCTCACGCAAACCCAGCTGGGCGCGGCGGTTGGCGTCAGCTTCCAGCAGATTGCGAACTACGAGAAAGGGGCCTGTCGCGTCGGCGCCAGCCGTCTAAACCAGATCGCGAAGACGTTGGGTGTGGCTCCATCCTTTTTCTACGAGGACGGTGCTGTCGATCTCACGGCGCAGCCCGAGGGCGTTGCCGCGGCTTTGCTGGCGACGGCCGAAGGGGAAGACCTTCTCGGCGGCTACCTGCGCATCCAAAGTCCGCGGATGAGGCGTGTCGTTATCAGGACTATTGAGGAACTTGCCGACGCGGCGGACTATACAACCAATCAGGAGCAAGGCCCCACGACGTGATGCAGCTTCGAATTCCGCCGTCGCGGTGGCACGAGAGACAGACAAGCCGGCCTCCGCTGTAAAATTGCGCCACTGTCAGTTATCCAGGCACAGCGGACATTCGGGAATGTCAGCCCAGCGCCGATGTCGTTCTCTCACGGGTCAAGGTCTGGCAGCTGCAAGTTCAAATCTTCGCGCGCGGATCGCGCTTGGCCAGGCGGCCGAGCAGGTAGTCGACCTCTGCCTTGGCCGTCGCGGTCAGGCCGGCGCCCGGCTTGCGCTGTGCGTCACTCGCCAGGATGCCGCGCTTCATCATCACGTATTTGCGCACGGCGAGGCCGACGCCCTGCTGCTGCTCGTAACGCAGCAGCGGCAGATGCGCGTCGAAGATGTCGTGAGCATCGTTGCGGTGGCCAGCCTTGCTGGCCTTGACTACGTCGATCAGCAGTTCCGGGAAGGCGTAGCCGGTATTGGCGCCGTCGGCGCCGCGCTCCATCTCGAAATCGAGGAAGAGCCCGCCATTGCCGGTCAGGATCGCGACGCGCCGGAGCGTCCCTTCCGTCTCGAACTTGCGCAAGGTCGAGATCTTCTCGAGGCCCGGCCAGTCCTCGTGCTTCAGCATCACGCAGGACGGGTTGTCCTGGATGATCTTGCGGATCACAGCCGGCATCATCACCACCGAGAGCGTCAGCGGATAATCCTGGATGACGAATGGAATGTCGGCGCCGATCGCCTCGACCGCCTGGGTGTAATAGCCGGTGATCTGGTCGTCGGTGCGTAAGCTTGTCGGCGGGGCGATCATCACGCCGCCCGCGCCCAGATCCATGACCTGCCGCGCCAGCGAGCGCATCGCCGCAAAGCCCGGAGCGGAGACGCCGACGATGATCGGCTTACCACCCATCTTGGCGACGGCGCGCTTGACCAGGCCGATCGATTCCTCCGGCTCCAGCTTGGGCGCCTCGCCCATGATGCCGAGCACGGTGACGCCATCCGAGCCGATGTCGTGATAGAACCCGAACAGCCGGTCGGCCGAAGTCCAGTCGACGCTGCCGTCCGGGTTGAACGGGGTCGGCGCGATCGGCAAGACGCCGGAGGCTTCGGGGGTCAAAGGCATGGGATTCCTCAGAGACTGGCGATCATCCCGCCATCCACCCGGATGACGGAGCCGGTGACATAAGACGCGCCCTCGCTGGCGAGGAAGGCGACGACATTGGCGTATTCCTGCGGCTCGCCATAGCGACCAGCCGGAATCGAGGCGGTCGAGGCCGCCGCCACCTCGGCGACCGAACGGCTCTCGCGCTTGGCGCGCTGCTCGTCGAGGAAGCGGATCCGGTCGGTCGCGATCCGCCCCGGCAACACGATATTGGCGGTGACGCCGTCGCGCGCGACCTCGCCGGCGAGCGTCTTCGACCAGCCGACGAGCGACAGGCGCAGCGCATTGGAGATGGCGAGATTGGCGATCGGCGCGACGACGCCGGAGGAGGTCGAGGTGATGATCCGCCCCCAGCGGCGCGCCCGCATGCCCGGCAGCACGCGGTCGGTGAGCGCGATCACTGAGAGGACCATGCTGTGAAAATGCTTCTCCCATAGGGCCGTGTCCTGGCCCGCGGCGGGCGTCGGCGGCGGCCCGCCGGTATTGTTGACGAGCACATCGACGCCGCCGAAACGGGCTTCGATCGCAGCGACATGACGCTCGATCGAACCGATGTCCGCCAGGTCCCAGACGATCTCGAGCACTTCGGCGCCGGCAGCGCTCGCGGCCGCCGCCGTTTTGGCCAGCGCACCGGCGTCGACATCGCCGAGCGCCAGACGCGCGCCCTCCTGCGCCAATGTCAGCGCGATCGCGCCGCCGAGACCGCCGCCGGCCCCCAGCACCAGCGCCGTCCTGTCCTTCAGCCCGAAATCCATCAGATCCTCACCTGCTGCGGCGCTGCCGGAGCGGCGCGCCCTCCTCGCTCTCTTGCTCGTCGCGCGTGCATGCGGAGATGCGCTGGAGATAATCGGTCTTGCTCGATTGCATGTGGTCGACGCTGAGCTGGGCGAAGGCCCAGATGTCGCGACCGCTCAGGAGCTCGATCATCAATTCGTGCTGCGAGATCGAGAGCCGCAGGCCCTCCGCATCGGCGAGGTTCTTGGCTCGCATCGGCAGCGTCAGGTCCATGTAGTCCTGCAGCGTCCGCACGAGATAAGGATTGCCGCAAGCCTCGAACACCGCGATGTGAAAGGCGTCGTTGGCATCGTGCACGCCGCGCAGATCCATGCGCGCTGCCTGCTCGCGATAGGCCGCCTGCAGGCCGCGCAGCTTCTCGATCAGGGCAGTCGGCGCCGGCAGCGGGATCATCAGCGCGGCCTGGCGCGTCAGCATCTCGCGGACGTCGTAGATCTGCCGGACCTCGTCCTGCGAATAGCTGCGCACGGTCGCGCCGATGTTCTTCTCGCGGCGGACGATGCCGCGACGCTCCATCTCGACCAGCGACTGCCGCACGAAATGGCGCGAGGCGTCGTAGCGCGCCATCAGCATGTCCTCGGTCAGCCGCGCGCCCGGCGCCAGCCGCCCGAAGATGATGTCCTCCTCCAGATGCGCGATGACCTTGTCGAGATCGTCGCGCGGGAGGCTGGCGATGGTCTGGTCTTGCTCGCGCATCAGCGCATCTCCTGGAGGCCCGCGAGACGATAGCAGTCTTCGACCAGCGCCAGCGTCCGCAGATTGTCCTCCGGCCGTGTCTCGAAGGGGTCGCCATCGGCGAGGCGCGCTACGAAATGCGCGATCGTCGCATCATAGGAGCCCTGATAGACTTGGGTCGGATCGAAGCTCTGCCGGCGCGGCGCGGCGCCGGCAAGGCTGAGCTCGCCGCCTTCCTGCGTCAGCGCTCCCTGCGGCCCAAGGATCTCGAGGCGATCGACCGCCCCGGTGGGATGGCCATGCGCCGCGAAACTGGCAAAGACCTGCACTGCCAACCCGCCCTCCCCGCGAAGCTGCACGATCGCGCTGTCCTCGCCGCTGAGCTCGGGGCAGGTCCGGTTCATGCTGCAGGCCGTGACCTCGAGCGGGCCGAGCAGCATCCGCAGCGTGTCGAGGTGATGGATCAGGATCTCGGCGACGAGCATGCGCCGCTCGTGCCGAATGAAGGGCTGGCGCTCCAGCGCCGGATAGCGTCCCTCGGCGTCGCGCAGTGCACCGCTGCTGACCAGCGCCAGCCGGGCGGCGAAAGGCGTGCCGACCGCGCCGGCGCGGAGCCAGGCGGCTGCCTCGCGATAGCTGGCGCGAAAGCGCCAGTTCTCGTGGACCATCAGCCGCGTGCCGGCCGGCAGGTCCGCAATGAGCTCCGTCGCCTCGGGAAGCGTCGGCGCCAGCGGCTTCTGGCAGAGGATGGCGAGGCCGTGCTGCGCCGAAAGCCGCACGAGTTCGGCATGGAACGCTCGCGGCGCAGCGATGTCGACCGCGTCGAGTCCGCCTGCCGCCAGCATCGCGGCCGCGCTCTCATAGCCCTGCGCGATGCCGAACTCGTTCATCCGCGACGCACGCGCCGAAGACGTGGGATCGGCGATGGCAACTATTTCGGCCCTGTCGCGTAAGGTGGCCCAGGCCTGTAGATGATATTGCGTGACCCAGCCGGCTCCGACCAACCCGACGCGCAGCCGCTTCGTCACTGCATCGTCCCGAGCACAGGGCGCCCCGCCACACCGCCCACCGCCGCATCGGCCGGAATGGCCTTGCCGGTCGCTTTGTCGAACAGGTAGCCGGCCGAGGCGGCAAAATGCAGCTCGACCAGTTCGCCGGGGCGCGCCGTCACATCGCGCGGCAGGCGCGCCGTGCATTCGACGCCGCCCTCGGTCTCGATCGCCAGCAGGGTCTCGGCGCCGAGCGGCTCGACTGCGAAGACGCGGCCGCGGATGCGCCCGCCATCCCCCTCGGCCGCGGCAGCACTAAGATGCAGGTCCTCGGCGCGCACTCCAAAGATCGCCTCGCGGCCGACATACGGCCCGCGCGCCGCCTCGCTCCAGCGGGAAAGCGGCCCGCCGACGCTCTCGCCGCCGATCCGCTCGCCATCGCTGGCGACCGGCAGGGTGAACAGGTTCATCGGCGGCGCGCCAAGGAAGCGGGCGACGAAGGTGTCGGCCGGCTGCCAGTAGACATCGAGCGGCGCGCCGATCTGGGCGACCTTGCCGCCGTTCATCACGCAGATGCGGGTTCCCATGGTCATCGCCTCGACCTGGTCGTGCGTGACGTAGATCATCGTCGACGCGAGGCGATGATGCTGGCGGATCAGCTCGTTGCGCGTGTTGACCCGAAGGGCCGCATCGAGATTGGACAAGGGCTCGTCGAACAGGAAGACCATCGGCTCGCGAACCATGGCCCGGCCGAGCGCGACGCGCTGGCGCTGGCCGCCCGAGAGCGCATGCGGCTTGCGCTCCAGCAAGGACGACAGGCCGAGGATATCGGCTGCATCCCTGACGCGCCGCTCGATCTCGACCGCTGGTACCCGTCGGCGCTTCAGCCCGAAGGAGAGATTTTCCGCCACGGTCATATGCGGGTAGAGCGCATAGGACTGGAACACCATGGCGATGTCGCGGTCCTTCGCCGGGACATGGTTGACGATACGGCCGTCGATCGAGAGCGTGCCGGAGGAGATTTCCTCCAGCCCGGCGATCATCCGCAATGTCGTCGACTTGCCGCAGCCGGACGGGCCGAGCAGCACCATGAACTCGCCGTCGCCGATGGTGATGTCGACATCGTCGACCGCCACGGGGCCGGCGCCGCCATAGCGCTTGCAGATCTTGTCGAGCTGGACGACCGCCATATCGCTTGGACCTTTACTTGACCGCCCCGGCCGTCATGCCGCGGATGAGCTTTTCGGAGAAGAAGGCATAGGCCAGGATCACCGGGATGACCGAGATCATCACGCCGGCGGCGATCATGCCGATGTCCTGGAAATGGTCGCCCATGAAGGCGCGGATACCGATCGGCAGGGTACGCTTCTCGGGGTCTGTGATCAGGACCACCGCGAACAGGAACTCATTCCAGAGCTGGATGAAGTTCAAGATCAGCGTCGTGGCGATCGCCGGCATGCCGATCGGCAGGACGATGCGGCGGAAGATCTCGATGTCGCCATAGCCGTCCATCTTGGCGGCGTCGAACAGATCCTGCGGGATGCGGGCGAAGAACCCCTCCAGCAGGTAGACCGTCAGCGGCAATTGCAGGGAGATGTAGACCAGCGTCAGCCCGAGCAGGCTGTTGTAGAGATTGTAGTCTACCAGGATCTGGTAGAGCGAGATCAGCGTGATCTGCGGGGGAAAGATGATCGACGAGAACAGGATGCCGTAGATCACCCGGTTGCCGCGAAAACGGTAGCGCGCCAGGGCATGGGCGGCGGCGGCTCCGACCAGCGTGACCACCGCGACGGCAGTGACGACCACGAGCGCCGAGTTCCAGAAATAGGTGGCGAAGTCGGAATCGACCCAGGCGACGCGGAACTGCTCCCAGCGCCAGGGATTGGGCCAGGCATAGTGATCGGCCGAGATCTCGCCGGTGTTGCGCACCGACATCGTGGCGAGCCACAGGAACGGGCCGAGCGTATAGACAGTGTAGGCGCCGATCACGAGGGCGAGCGCGCCGCGGCCGAACAGCCGGGGCATCTGTCGATGAGCCTGCATCGTCAGTACTCCAGCCGATCTTTGGACTTGAACGCCTTGTTCAGCAGGATCACCGCGGCGCAGACGACGCCGAACCAGACCGTGGCGATCGCCGAGGGGTAGCCGAGGTCGAAGGTGTTCCAGTTGAAGGCGCGCTTGTAGACATAGGTCGAGACGGTCTCGGTCGCCCAGAGCGGGCCGCCGCCGGTCATGATCCAGACCAGGTCGAAGACCTTCATCTTGCCGATGAAGGCGAGCACGTAAAGATTCAGCAGCGTCGGCTTCAGCATCGGCACGATGATGTGGCGCAGCTTCGCGCCCCAGCCGCAATTGTCGAGCTCGGCTGCTTCCAGCACCTCGGAGGGCAGCGAGTGGATCGCCGCCAGGCAGACCACCATGTTGAAGCCGGCCCATTTCCAGGCGTGCGTCACGATGACGGAAGCCAGCGCGAAATTGGGGTCGCCGAGCCAGGAGCGCGTCCAGCCGTCGAGGCCGACCGCCCGCAGCGCAACGTTCACCACGCCCCAGTCGTAATTGTAGATCCACATCCACAGGATCGCGACGACGACATAGGACAGCAGGACGGGCGTGAACCAGGCGATCCTGAGGAAGCGCGCGAACGGCACGCCGGCATAGAGCGCCAGCGCCAGCAGCAGTCCGGTGGCCACATCGAGACACGGCGCGACGAAGGACCAGATGAAGGTGTTGCGCACCGCCACCCAGAAGGTCTCGTCCTGCAGCAACGCCGCATAATTGGACAGGCCGACCGGGATACGCTCCAGCCCCTCGATGGTGAAGAAGCTGTCATAGATCGTGCGGAAGGCGGGATAGGCGGTCAGCCCGGCATAGACCAGCAGGGCCGGGAGCAGGAACACAAGCAGGACGGGAACGCTCGTCCGGCGCGGGTCCGAGAAGCCGCTGGCGAGCGGCGCACCCGAAGCGCGCGCCGCCGGAGCTTCTGCGCTGGTCATCTGGACCGTCATCGCGTCACTTCTTCAGACAGGCCGCGTCCATCTTCTCAGCCGCGTCGGAGACGCTGATGAGACCGGCCGGGAAAGCGTTGTTCATCACCTGGGTGTAAGTCTCGGCGCATTTCGCCCGGTAGTGGAACAGGGGCGTGCCGAAGAAGTACTTCACCCCCGTGTTCCGGGCGTTCAGCTCCTTGAAATACGCCTCGCGCGGCGAGTTGATCTTGTTCGGATCGGATTTGAGGCCGGTCTGGAGCGAGACCTGCTCCATCCATTTCGTGCCGTTCTCGACCGTGGCCATCGACTTGAGCAGCGCGCCGGCGCAATCCTTGTTCTTGCTCCTGGAATAAAGGACGTAGCTGCCAGCGACCGCGAGGGTCTTGCAGCTCGGGCAGGTTCCCTTGTCCATGGCTGGGAATTGCATGATCCCGAGCGGAAAGTCCGTCGGCATGCCGCCGCTCTCCGGCGGGGCGAAAGCGCGGCCGGTGAACCAGCTCGGATCGGGGAAGGTCAGCGCGCCGGGCTTCTGGTAGAAATAGTAATGCGACTCGCCGAGCTTCAGCGTCGCGAAGCTCTTGGGATAGGCGCCGGCGTCAACCAGTTCCTTGACCCAGCTCATCACCTCGACGATGCGCGGGTCCTTGTAGGAGAGCTCGCCCGCCATCAGCTTGCCGTAGTCCTCGGCGCCGAGCCGGCGCAGCAGCGACTCGTACAGCAGGAAGCCGCCCGGGAAGGGCCGGTCACCGACGCCCTGCGACACCGGCGTGATGCCGGCCGCGACACCCTTCTTCACCAGATCGGCGAATTGCGCCTGGGTGAGCTGGGCCGAGGCCGGGACCTCGACGCCGACCTTCTTCACCAGCTCTTTGTTGTAGTAGAGCTCGACCGTATAGGCCTCGACCGGAACGCCGTAGACCTTGCCCTTCGAGGTCCAGGCGGGCTTGGCCCAGTCCTCCAGCCCCTTGAGGTCGATATAGCCGTCTAGCGGTTCGAGGAAGCCGCCGGCGAGGAACTCCGGCTGGTCCGGCTCCATGTAGAAGATATCGGGCGCCTGCCCGGTGCGCACGGCGGACTTCGCCTGGGTATAGATGTCGGCCTTCGGGATGAAGCTGAGCTTCACCGAGCACTGCTTGTTGACCTCCTCGAACTCCTTCACCCGAGCCGAGACCCAGTCCTTCTTGGCCGGTTCGTCCGGCCAGTTCGACCACATGGTGATCTGGCTCTGCGCCTGCGCCGTGCCTCCCATGGCGACCACGAACAAGGCGGCGTTGAGACTTGCCCTCACTGTCATCGCGATTTCCTCCCCTCTGGCCTTCTTGTTGGCGTCAGCTAGGCGGAGCGGCGCAGCATTGTCAATAAGATAATTCTGATTTGGCTCGATGCCGGCCCATATCGGTCGATAAACCGCTTGATTATTGACAATCGTAAGATCCGACGCGATAGCTTCCACCTGGCCGGCACGCACCGGCGCCGGAGGAACGAGATGAGCAAAGGGCTGCGCAAGGGCCTGACGAGCTATGGCGATGCGGGCTTCTCGCTGTTCCTGCGGAAGGCCTTCATCAAGGCGATGGGGTACTCGGACGACGCGCTGGAGCGGCCGATCGTCGGCATCACCAACACCTATAGTGACTACAATCCCTGCCACGGCAATGCACCGGCCCTGATCGAGGCGGCCAAGCGCGGCGTCATGCTGGCGGGCGCGATGCCGATGGTGTTTCCGACCATCTCGATCCATGAGAGCTTCGCCCACCCGACCTCGATGTTCCTGCGCAACCTGATGGCGATGGACACCGAGGAGATGATCCGCGCCCAGCCGATGGATGCGGTGATCGTCATCGGCGGCTGCGACAAGACCTTGCCGGCCCAGATCATGGCCGCCGCCAGCGTCGACCTGCCGACGGTGGTGATTCCCGTCGGTCCGATGGTGGTTGGCCATCACAAGCGCGAGGTGCTCGGCGCCTGCACCGATTGTCGCCGGCTCTGGAGCGCGCATCGCGCCGGCGAGATCGATGCGGCCGAGATCGAAGTCGTGAACGGGCGCCTGGCGCCCTCGGTCGGCACCTGCATGGTGATGGGCACCGCCTCGACCATGGCCTGCGTCACCGAGGCGATGGGCCTGTCGCTACCGATGAGCGCGACCATTCCCGCCCCGCATGCCGAGCGCGTCCGCCTCGCCGAGGCGAGCGGCCGGCGCGCGGCCGAGATGGCGGTGAGCGGTGGGCCAAAGCCGAGCGAGCTGATGACGCCTGCGGCCTTCCGCAATGCGCAGGTGGTGACGCAAGCGATCGGCGGCTCGACCAACGGCCTGATACACCTCACCGCGATGGCCAACCGGGCCGGCGTCGCGATCGATCTCGAGGCCTTCGACGCGATCGGCCGCGAGGTGCCGGTGCTGGTCGACCTCAAGCCCTCGGGCGACCATTACATGGAGCATTTCCACCATGCAGGCGGCGTGCCCAAGCTGCTGCGCGAGCTCGGCGGCCTGATCGACCTCGAGGCAAGGACGGTCGCCGGCGGCACGCTGCGCGAGGTCGTCGCCGCGGCCGAGGAGGTGCCGGGCCAAAGTGTGATCCGCCCGGCTGCGGCGCCGATCAAGCCGGTCGGGGCGATGGCGGTGCTGCGCGGCAACCTCGCGCCGCGCGGCGCGCTGATCAAGCATTCGGCCGCGACGCCGCGCCTGCTGACGCATACCGGCCGCGCGGTCGTGTTCGACTCCGTCGCCGACATGGCGGCGCGCATCGACGATCCCGATCTCGACGTGACCGCCGAGGACATCCTCGTCCTGCGCAATGCCGGCCCCAAGGGCGCCCCCGGCATGCCCGAGGCCGGCTATCTGCCGATACCGAAGAAGCTCGGCCGGCAGGGCGTCAAGGACATGGTGCGGATTTCCGATGCGCGCATGAGCGGCACGGCCTTCGGCACGATCGTGCTGCACATCACGCCGGAAGCAGCGGACGGCGGGCCGCTTGCCCTCATCGAAAGCGGCGACATGATCCGGCTCGACGTGCCGGCCCGCAGCATCGAGCTCCTGGTCGACCAGACGGAGCTCGCCCGCCGCGCCGTGGCGCTCCCCCCGCCTTCCCGCCCCGCCTGGGCCGAGCGCGGCTATGCCCGCCTGTTCTTCGACAGCGTGACCCAGGCCGACGAGGGCTGCGATTTCGATTTCATGATGCGGCCGAAGGGCTGAAGGAAGCGAGGAACGCGATGTGGCAGCCCGCGGAACGGTATCCCGACCCCACCATCGAGGTGCTGGATGCCTCGTTCGAGCGCTACCGGCTGTTCAACGCTGCCGTGGAACGGCTCCACACCGGCTGTCGCTGGAGCGAAGGCCCGGTCTGGTTCGGCGATGCCCGCCACCTGCTGTGGAGCGACATCCCCAACAACCGCATCCTGAAATGGGACGAGGAGACCGGCGTGGTCGCGCCCTATCGCGCGCCCTCGGGCCATGCCAACGGCAACACGCGCGACCGCCAGGGGCGCCTCATCACCTGCGAGCATGGCGGCCGGCGCCTCACCCGGACCGAGCCGGACGGCTCGCTCACGGTACTGGCCGACAGCTTCGACGGCAGGCGGCTGAACTCGCCCAACGATGTCGTGGTCAAGTCGGACGGATCGGTCTGGTTCAGCGACCCGATCTTCGGCATCGCCGGACACTACGAGGGTGACCGCGCCGAGCCAGAGTTGCCCCAGCACGTCTACCGGCTCGATCCGGAAAGCGGCACGCTCGCAATCGTCGCAGAAGATTTGCGAGGGCCGAACGGGCTTTGCTTCTCGCCGGACGAAAGCGTGCTCTACGTCGTCGAATCCCGCGCCACGCCGCATCGCCGTATCCTTGCCTATGATGTCGACGGCCGGCGGCTCTCGGCGCAGCGCGTTTTCGTCGATGCCGGTCCCGGCGGCACGCCAGATGGCTTGCGTTGTGACATCGACGGCAACCTCTGGTGCGGCTGGGGCATGGGCCGCGACGAGCTCGACGGCGTAATGGTCTTCAATGCCGAGGGCCGTGCCATCGGGCGCATTCGCCTGCCCGAGCGCTGCGCCAATCTCTGCTTCGGCGGATCCAAGCGCAACCGCCTGTTCATGGCAGCAAGTCAGTCGCTCTACGCGCTCTATGTCAACACGCAAGGGGCGCCGATGATTGGCAAATGATGTCCAAAGGCAGATTCTCGGCTGCGCCTTTGGCAGTCTCGAATCGCGCCGTACTTTCACACAGCTCATCTATATTCGGGGCTGAGGACAAGATCGTCCTCCCGCTACGTCGCAACGGTCGGGGGCAAATGATTGCTTCCTGGCAACAACGCTCGTTCCGCATTTGGCGCAAGCCAGTCCGAACGGGCAATGAAGCAATCCTTCGAATTGACGCATGCGGCGCGTTGATAGGCGGATCGCCTAATTTTTCGCTCCGCTCTGCCCAATATTGGTTCGTTTGGCAGCCTCGCATCTCGCAATTGCCGAATCCCAAAGCACCGCCCGCCGATCCGAGCTTGGCACGGATTTTGTTTAGGGTGCCGCGGTCCGCTGCAACGGCGCAGCGCCATTCCTGAGGCTCGACTGCGCAGCGCCGCGCGATCCGGCCGGGATCTCTCTCGCATTCTGGATTTCCATGACCAGGCAATCGCTTGTTGTGGTCGGCAACGGCATGGCGCCGGGGCGGGCGCTGGAAAAACTGTTCGAGGCCGCGCCGGGCGCCTACAAGGTGACCGTCTTCAACGCCGAGCCACGCGTCAACTACGACCGCATCATGCTCTCGCCGGTGCTGGCGGGTGAGAAGTCCTATGAGGACATCGTCATCCATGGCGACGGCTGGTACATCAAGCACGGCGTGACCCTGTACAAGGGCCACAAGATCATTGCGGTTGACCGCGCCGCGAAGACCGTGACCTCCGAGCACGGCGAGACGGTTTCCTACGACAAGCTGATCATTGCCACCGGCTCGAGCCCGATCATCATTCCGGTGCCGGGGCATCAGTTGCCGGGCGTGCTGACCTATCGCGATCTCGACGACGTCCACGCCATGATGGTCGCGGCCAGGCCCGGCGCGCGCGCCGTGGTGATCGGCGGCGGCCTGCTCGGCCTCGAGGCGGCTGCGGGCCTGCAGATGCAGGGCATGGATGTCACCGTGCTTCACCTGATGCCGACGCTGATGGAGCGCCAGCTCGACGCCGCGGCCGGCTATCTGCTGCAGCGCTCGCTCGAAAGCCGGGGCATCCGCGTCCACTGCAAGGCTAATACGCGTGAGATCGTCGGCGAGAAGCGCGTCGCCGGCGTGCGCCTCGACGACGGCACGCTCTACCCAGCCGACATCGTGGTGATGGCGGTCGGCATCCGGCCCAATGCCAGCCTCGCGAAGGAAGCAGGCCTCGCTGTCAACCGCGGCATCGTCGTTGCGCCCGACATGCGCACCTCCGACCCCGATATCTTCGCACTTGGCGAATGCGCCGAAGCCGCAGGCCAGGTCTTCGGCCTGGTCGCGCCGCTCTACGAGATGGCCGGCGTCGTCGCGCAGAACCTGCTCGGCGGCACGGCTGAGTTCCACCCCTCGGCGACAGCGACCAAGCTCAAGGTCACCGGTATCGACCTCTACTCCGCCGGCGATTTCGCCGAGGCCAAGGACCGCGAGGAGATCGTGCTGCGTGACCCGACGCGAGGCGTCTACAAGCGTCTCGTGCTGAAGGACGACCGTATCCTTGGCGCCGTGCTGTATGGCGAGGTCGCCGACGGCGCCTGGTTCTTCGACATGGTCAAGCGCGGCGTCGATGTCGCAGAGATGCGGCAAACGCTGATCTACGGCCAGAACTATCAAGGCGGCGGCACGCTCGACCCGATGGCGGCGGTCGCGGCCCTGCCGGACGAGGCCGAGATCTGCGGCTGCAACGGTGTCTGCAAGGGCAAGATCACCAGCACGATCGGCGAGCTCGGCCTCAAGAACCTCGATGAGGTCCGCGCTCATACCAAGGCTTCGGCCTCCTGCGGCTCCTGCACCGGGCTCGTCGAGCAGGTGATCAAACTGACGCTCGGCGACGCCTATAACCCCGCCGCGGTGCAGCAAATGTGCGGCTGCACCGAGCTCGGCCATGACGATGTCCGGCGCCTGATCAAGGCCAAACAGCTCAAGTCGATCCCGGCCGTGATGCAGGAGCTCGGCTGGAAGAGCTCATGCGGCTGCGCCAAATGCCGGCCGGCGCTGAACTACTATCTCGTCTGTGACTGGCCCGGCGAATACGAGGACGACAGCCAGAGTCGCTACATCAACGAGCGCGTCCACGCCAACATCCAGAAAAACGGCACCTATTCGGTGGTGCCGCGGATGTTCGGCGGGTTGACCAGCGCGAAGGAACTGCGCGCCATCGCCGATGTCGTCGACAAGTTCGCGATCCCGACCGTCAAGGTCACCGGCGGACAGCGCATCGACCTGCTCGGCATCAAGAAGGAGGATCTGCCTGCCGTCTGGGCCGACCTCAATGCCGCCGGCATGATCTCGGGCGCCGCCTATGCCAAGGGCCTGCGCACCGTGAAGACCTGCGTCGGCTCGGAATGGTGCCGCTTTGGCACGCAGGATTCGACCGGCCTCGGCGTCAAGCTGGAGAAGTTCACCTGGGGTTCGTGGACGCCGGCCAAGGTCAAGATGGCTGTCTCCGGCTGCCCGCGGAACTGCGCCGAGGCGACCTGCAAGGATGTCGGCGTGATCTGCGTCGACTCCGGCTACGAGATCCATTTCGCCGGTGCCGCCGGGCTCGACATCAAGGGCACCGAGGTGCTCGGCCATGCCAGGACCGAGGATGAGACGATCGAGATCGTTGCGGCGCTGGTCCAGCTCTACCGCGAGCAGGGCCGCTATCTCGAGCGCATCTACAAATGGGCGAAGCGCGTCGGCATCGACAGCGTCAAGGCCGCGGTGATGGACGATGCCGAGAAGCGTCGCGCCCTGTTCGAGCGCTTCGTGCTCAGCCAGAGCTACGTCCAGACCGATCCGTGGGCCGAACGCGTCGCCGGCAAGGACGCGCACGAGTTCACACCGCTCGCTGCCTTCGGCGCGGCACAGCATGCCGAGCGGAGGCTGTCATGAGCAAGAATGTGAATGACGCGAGTGCGGTCGACTGGATTGCCGTCGGTCATGCCGACGAGATTCCGCTGCGCGGCGCCCGCGTCGTCGCGGCGCCCGGCGGCGATATTGCCGTGTTCAAGGCGGCCGATGGCGGGATCTTCGCTCTGCGCGATCGCTGCCCGCACAAGGGCGGGCCGCTGAGCCAGGGGATCGTCCACGGCGAGGCGGTGACCTGTCCGCTGCACAACTGGGTGATCAGCCTGAGGAGCGGCGAGGCCCAGGGCGCGGACAAGGGCTGCGTGCCCAGGATTCCGGTCAGGGTCGAGGACGGCAAGGTGCTGGTCCCGGCCACCTTGCTGCTGTCTGCCGCTGCCTGAACCCGACTGCAATCCCTGCCGGCAGGTGCCGGCACCGACATTCGAACAAGACCTCCCGAGGAGCTGAAATGGCCTATCTCGTACCTTCCGAATTCGTGACCAAGATGGTCGACGCCGGCGAATCCAAGATCTTCATGTCGACGCGCGACACGCTCATCCGCGCCTATATGGCCGGCGCCATCCTCGCTCTTGCCGCCTGGTTCGCGATCACGATCGTCGTGCAAACCGGCGTCCCGCTCATCGGAGCCATCCTGTTTCCGGTCGGATTCTGCATGCTCTATCTGTTCGGTTTCGACTTGCTGACGGGCGTCTTCGTTCTGAGCCCGCTGGCCCTGATCGACAAGCGGCCGGGCGTGACCTTCAAGGGGGTGCTGCGCAACTGGGGGCTGGTGTTCATCGGCAATTTCGGCGGAGCCTTCACCGTCGCGGTGATGGCGGCGATCGTCACCACCTTCGGCTTCTCGAAGGAGCCGGACAAGGTCGGCGTGATGCTCGGCCATATCGGCGAAGGCCGGACGCTGGGCTACGCCTCGGCCGGTGCAGCCGGCATGCTGACCCTGTTTGTCCGCGGCATGCTCTGCAACTGGATGGTCTCGGCCGGCGTGGTCGGGGCCATGATCTCCACCACGGTGCCAGGCAAGGTGCTCGCAATGTGGATGCCGATCATGCTGTTCTTCTTCATGACCTTCGAGCATTCGATCGTGAACATGTTCCTGTTCCCCTCCGGCCTGCTGCTGGGCGGGAAGTTCACCTGGTTCGACTATATCTTCTGGAACGAGATCCCGACCGTAGTCGGCAACCTCGTCGGCGGCCTCGCCTTCACCGGATTGACGCTCTACGCCACGCATCTCCGCACTGCGCCGAAGCGCGCCGCGTTCGAGTGAGTGATGCGAGGGGCCTCGCCGCCATGCGGCGAGGTCCTACGGGTATGACGGGGCGATGGCGCGCAAACTGACGATCTCGGTCGGCCAGCACTCCGAGAAGGGGCGCAAGGAGACCAATCAGGATTTCCACGGCACCCTGATTCCGGAAGAGCCGCTGCTCGGCCTCAAGGGCATCGTTATCGCCCTGGCAGACGGCATCAGCAGCAGCAGCGTCAGCCGGATCGCGGCCGAATCCGCGATCAAGAGCTTCCTGACCGACTACTACTGCACGTCCGAAGCCTGGTCGGTGAAGACCTCGGCGCAGCGCGTCATCGCCGCGACCAATTCCTGGCTACATGCCCAGACCCGCCGCAGCCAATACGCCTACGAGCGCGACAAGGGCTATGTCTGCACGCTTTCGGTGCTGGTGCTTAAAGGGTGCAGCGCCCACATCTTCCATATCGGCGATTCCCGGGTCTACCGCTTGTCCGGCCATTCGCTCGAGCAGCTCACCGAGGACCACCGGGTCAGCATCTCGGCCGAGCAGAGCTATTTATCGCGTGCGCTCGGCGCCAATCCGCAGGTCGAGATCGACTATCAGACGCTGGCGCTCGCCCAGGACGACATCTTCGTGCTGGCAACGGACGGCGTCTACGAGCATGTCGGCCAGCGCTTCGTCGCCGAGATGCTGGCGGTGCATGGCGATGCACTCGACGAGGCGGCCAAGAGCATCGCTGAAGAGGCGTATGCCAAGGGCAGCCCCGACAATCTCACCATCCAGATCGTGCGCATCGACGAGCTGGCGGAGGGTGATGCCAGCGAAGCCCTTGGCCAGCAGCTCGCGCTGCCCCCGCCGCCGCTGCTCGAACCGCGCATGCTGTTCGACGGCTACCGCATCGTCCGGCAGCTGCATGCCAGCAGCCGCAGCCATATCTATCTCGCCGTCGATCTCGACGACGAGAGTCCAGTGGTGCTGAAGATCCCCTCGCTCGATCTGCGCGGCGACCAGGATTATCTCAGACGCTTCCTGCTGGAGGAATGGGTGGCGCGCCGCCTCGACAGCGCCCATGTGCTGAAACCCCGCAACCAGTCGAGAGCGCGCAACTACCTCTATGTCGCGACGGAGTTCGTCGAGGGGCGCACGCTGGCGCAGTGGCTGATCGACAATCCACGGCCAGATATCGAGACGGTGCGCATCATCGTCGAGCAGATCGGCCGGGGCCTGCTCGCCTTCCATCGCAAGGAGATGCTGCACCAGGACCTGCGGCCGGCGAACGTCATGATCGACGCGACTGGTACGGTGAAGATCATCGACTTCGGTTCGACGCGGGTCGCCGGCGTTGCCGAGGCGAGCCCTTCGGCCGGAGCGGAGGCCATCCTTGGCACGATGCAGTACATGGCGCCGGAATATCTCCTGGGCGAAGGTGGCACGCCGCGCTCTGACCTCTATTCGCTTGGCGTTATCGCCTATGAGATGCTGACGGGGCGCTTGCCTTATGGAGCGGCGATGGCCCGGGCCAAGACCCGCTCCCAGCAGCGCAGGATCGATTATGTGGCCGCACTGGACGAAAGCCGCGACGTGCCGGCCTGGGTCGATGCGGCGCTGCGAAAGGCGGTCGATCCAGATCCTGGCAAGCGCTATGGCCTGATTTCGGAATTCCTCCACGACCTGCGCAATCCGAACCTAAGTCTGGTCTCGCAGCGGACACCGTTGATTCAGAAAAACCCGCTTCTCTTCTGGAAGCTCTGCTCATTCTCTCTGTTCGTCCTAGCGGGTTGCCTGCTCTATCTGCTGGTCTCGAGCCGGCACTGAGAACCAATCGGACGAAATCATACGGATGGATGACCTGTTAGGCTGTCCATTTTGCGCTGGCTTGGAGAGTACGGAGACTCAGGCAGTCGCGTCCGCTTACCGGCATTGGGGCTATGTCTGCTTCTCTCATCTGTCATGAGGCTCAAGCTCTGGTTTGGTCCGAGCCGGCCTTATCGTTCACGGGGTCACGCTTTTCTTCCCAGTCTTATGGCTTCTGTCAAACGAAGCCGTCGCACGCATGCATGGGACCAGGGTCTGGAGAGCCTAGCTAATGAACGCGCTTGGAAGCGCAGCAGACATTTTCGGCTTCATCCATCCTATCGTCCGCGTGGGGCGATCCGGCCAGGATCGGTTGAACGGAAGGAGTTCAGCTCATGCCGCAGCCTCCGATCCCAGCCGGAAGTCAGAGCCATCGACCCACATGCGATGCAGAAGCGACGGCGATCTTGCGACGGCGACGATGGCGCGCCGGCGTCCCTTTGTCTTCATCAGCCGCACACCCAGGCCTTGAGACTGGACCATCGGCTCGCCGGACTCCCGCGGACCGCGGACCAGATCCGGGACCTCCGATGGTATCGACCTTTCAAGCCTGACCTTGCCGTCTTGATCGATGACGCAGGCCGCTACTGATCGCAGCGACACATCCAGCGCAGCGCAGAACATGGTCGTCTCCCCTCGTCTCGGCTGAACCGAGACCTTGCTGGGAGCTTGGTCCCTCAAGGGACTGCCCGATCACGCATGCTGGCGCTACGCGCTCGGCCAACCAAGAAGAGGACCACGAATGCAGAAGCGCGGGCATCGCGCTTCTGCATTCGGATGTCACAAGAAATTCAGGGCTCGAGCCCGTGCTGCCGTCGCATGATGTCGGCCGCTCGCTCGCCGATGACGGCACAGGGCGCCTGGGTGCTGCCCGTGGTCACACGGAGAGCCCCGAGCCATCAGCAACCCTAAGCCCGTCGATTCCATGCACGACGAGCTTCGCATCAAGCACCGAGATTTCGTCCAGGCCCATATTTGCGGGCCCGCATTGGTGCCAATGCGCGCCGCTCCGCTGCCGAGCACAGGCAGAAGACCGCCGAGCTCACAGCGGATGTCGGAAACGTTGCGCCTGGTGTCGGCCGCAGCGAGGCAATTCTCGATCGGTGGGCCGCGGCGCCATCGCCGCCGTCTCGGCCTTGAGCGCGAAACGGCGGGCCGACGGCGTACCGAGACGACCGCCTAGTCAACGAAAAGACGCACAGCCGATTGCGCCAAGAATGGCGACAATGATAGCCGCCCACACCCAAAGTGCCGACATTTCAGTAGAGCCAGCGGAAAGCGAGGACCGCCGGTATGAGCAGTCCGATCAGCCAGAGCAGCGCAACTGACGCACTGCCATCGGAGTTCCCGGGATCTTCGTAGTCATTATGCATTGCCAGCTCGCGATCTCGGCAGCGGCAGAGTGGCAGGCTGACCGCCGACGCGGCACTAACTTAGGTTAACTTATGATAGTGCCGCCGGGCGCTGCCGAGCTAAATTTTTGCCGTCTGGTGGTTTTGCATGGGGAAAGGACATGCCCTTCTCATCAATGACGGACCCGGTCGAGCTGGCTTGGGCAAGTTCAGCTCTTGAAGCAGCCTGGAACGAAATCCGATTGACCTTGCCGAACCCATTCGACGAGCGAGAGCGAACCCGTCTCGCCTATCTCGTGGCTAGCTTGGTGTCCATTGCGGAGGATGAGGACGATCTGACCCGACTCGTCATCGAGCGGTACCGACGAGCAGCAGCATGACAGCAGCTCCCGTTGCCGTCGCAGGCGGGGCTTTTGCTTTCACGCAGGCGTGCTAGCGTCACGTCGGCGCTCCCCAACCTAGCGCCGCGCCTCTCGCCGATTAGTCGCCCCCAGCACGCGTCGGCGAGAGGCAACCTTGTTCGCCCGATCTACTCAGGATTGTGGAAAACGTGGTCGGACATGTTCCCGCGCCCGGGCGCTCAAGCTAGGTTGCGCGCGCGGTGGCCGTTGCGCCAAGCCGAGGTTCTCGGAATGCTGACAGATCAGCGTCCGCTCGCAAGCCGGGTGTTGCGCCCTGGCCCGCCCATTTTTAGAGGCCCGTCGGTTCGCGCCGGCGGGCTTTTTTCGATTGCATTGGCATTTCTAACAGGCCCGGAACTCCCGGGCAGTCCCTCCGTTCTGAAGAATGTATGCCTGATGGGGCTGCCGCATGCCGAAATATCGCTTCACGACCGATGATGGACGCAGGCTCGACGTAAGTCCGGACCAATTAGTTCTGCCGGACGACGAAGCTGCGGCGAGAGAAGCTCAGCGAGCTCTCGCTGATATGTTGTATGAGAACCTCCCCGACGGGCCACGCTTGAACATGCGGGTAGCCGTCGAGAACGAGGCCGGCGAGGTGGTCTATCAGGCGTCTCTGGAGTTCAACGGCGAAACGGCGAGCGACATGCGAATGAAGGCGGCTGAGGCCGGCAAAGCTTCAATGAACGGTCGGCGTCGATCCGACAATAAGGGCTGAACGAATAGGGATCGTACGCCACCGTACGCCGCCCATTTTCCCTCCGAGTTGCAAGGATCAATTTCCAACGACACAGAGTTGATGCAATGGCGCCTGCTGGTCCCTCGCGCCGCGCCTCTCGCCGGCTTAGGCTCCCCCTTCCACCTCACCGGCGAGAGGCGATTTGTTCTCCTTTGCCCCAGCCGGCTCCGCCGGCGGGACTTTTTTCAGTCCTGGCCGCCCGCCAGCTTCGCCGTCGCGCTCCACCTGCGCCACCCTCTCGTCGGCACCGTCGCCCCAGCATTTCTGGTGGGAGCTTCAAATAAGTTCCGTCCATCGCCGGAGGCTGAAGCAGGCGTCGGTCGCCAAACGAGTGGCGGAGCTACGCACCTCCACCTTTACGGCGAAGCGCTTCAACGGCATTGCTGGCGATCAGCTATGCCAATGGGTTTTGGGACGTGGGTTTGCGCGCCAAGATGGCTGAAGTTCAACGACGCACCAAGAATGGCTCGGGCCACTCCCGATGTCGCAAAGAAGATTGGTGGACTTGAGCTGAAAGCGGCCTGAAGAGCTGAACCTGAATTGGCCTTTTTTGTTGTCCCATGAAGCAATCGAACAGCTGGGCCAGCAGCAAAGCCAGCCTGAGCAGATCGAGGGTGTTGCGATGAATTCCATCAGGGCCCCTCGCTCCATATAGGGAGGATTGCAGGCAGATGGTTGCGCTGAAGACCAGCCCTACTATGTGGCCGATGTGCTCTTGTATCGCTCGATCTCGCTGACGAGCTGCGCCTCGGCGGCATCGCCGCGATCGCTTTGATGCCTCGGGCGCTGTCGCCTTCGCCGCCCTGCACGCCATAGGGCCTGGCCGAAATCCGTCGCAGCCTCCCAATCTATGTTAAGGCACGCGCCCGCCACCAGTGCTATTCTGTAAGCTAAGTGACGTGTCCTGAGGCAATGAGACTCAGCACGCCATGGCTGGGAGCGCTACGTGAAGAAACTGGTTCAGCCGGCTGATCTTCACGTCGTGAGGCGCGTGCGCTTGCAACGCATTCTGATCGGCATGAGCCAGGAAACACTGGCTGACAAGTTGGGAGTTAGCTCCCAGCTCGTGCAAAAATACGAAGCTGGGCTCGTTCGCGTCGGTTCGGGCCGCCTGCGCCAAGTTGCAAATGTCCTAGGCGTGAAAGTGGCATTCTTTTTTGCAGGTTTCGACTCGTCGACGCGGACATCAATAGACAGGTCTAAGGTTATCAACCTCGCGGACACACCGGAAGGCATGAGGCTGTTCCAAGCGTTTGCGCGGGTCCGAGGCGGACTAGTCCGACGCCGCCTAGTCGCGCTGATCGAGGTCGTAGGCGAACCTTAACTTAGGTGAGGCGCCTTAAACGCAAGTTGCTTCAGCATTCGGGCTCGATTCCCGCCCAGCGTGATGCCAAAGGCATCAGGAGCTGAAATTATGGAGTATCGTTACGTGGTATGAGATCGTGTCAGCTTGGCTTTGGCTTTCACTGTCGGCGCCGTTGGTCTCTACAGTACAGGTTGGGCTGATGTCTGCTTCCGGCCCATGGCTGACCCTCGTCAATGCTGTTCCTTTATGTCCCGATGGTTGGCTAGGACGCGTCTAGCGGGCCCACAAGGTCATCGCCAGCATCAACCAATGGCCAACGCTGGGTATCACAATCATCAGCAAGATCGGGCCCAGCACCAGCCCGGCACCGACGACGGCAAGGCAGCCCAAGCGGACTTGTCTCTCACTGACCTGCGGCGATTGGTCATGACGCCCCATGCGTTCTCCCGACCTGAGCTGACCCCAGCCCGAGGCTATGGTAGTCCGGTCGGCGTGTGCCGAATAGAACGCCAACAGCCTAGGGCGAACAGCGACGCGCTGAATGTTAACGCGAGATGGAAATCTGCTCAGGGGTCTTGATCGCCACGAACCGCATCGTCGGGCGGGTGATCGCCTCGCAGATCGCCTCGGCATCGGCTGCATCGTTCTTACCGCGCTTGACGTACGGCTTCACGTACTGCGCCCGCGTGAGCTTCACCTTGTGACCGAGCGCGATCAGCTCGCGGGCGCAATGGTGAGACGAGGCGCACGCTTCCATCCCCACGACGCACCTAGGCTGTTTGGCGAAAAACTGAAGCAGCTGCGACCGCCTGATCTAACGCCGCGCAACGACCTCGCCCGCCGCGGTCTACCCCGTGGACCTGGAACACCGACTTCGCGAGATCCAGACCAATCGTAACCACATGACCCATCGCTCTCCTCCTCTTCAGCAGGAGCCATGCTCCGCGGGGGTAGAGAGCCGTCCACAGCATCAATTGCGGAACTCGTGGCGCCAGCCAATGCGGCCCAGGCGGATATTTGAATGGCTCGAAGAGCGCCGTCTCAACCGAGCGCTAACGACCTCGTTCATTTTGGAGAGCGAAGTGAGACCCATGTAGGACGCGCTCGATCGCTACCCTGGGGTTCGAGCATTCCGCAGTAATTTCTTGTGGTGGAATGCCGAGGGCGTTTGCTTCCAATAAAAGTCGTACAGCCAACTCGCTAGCGTCCCCCTGCCCCCTTCTGACGTTCTTGATGATCCAGCTATCAACGAAGCATCTTGCCCGTAAGGACATCTTAGACCTCACCTATTACTCGTCGCCGCTTGCGGTATAGCCGAGAACCCCGAGTACTGCGGCTAATATGGCGGTCCAGACCAACAACGTCGTCATGTTACGATAACCAATCGGATGCTGAGAACAGGGAGATCAGCACTCCTGCCATCCAAAGCGGGATGGCGGACGCATCTCTCTCAGTCTCATCCTTCCGGTCGTAGCCATCTGGCATTTCAATGCTCCGCCTGCGCAGCTAGCCCCGTCTACTCCTGCTTATCCTGCGGGTGAGTTTCATGCGTGTCAGATCGGCCTTTAGCGCCAATCCGCGTAGCACCTGCCGGCGCCGATGAACGCGTCACCCAATGCAAGGCTGCGAAATAACCTCCCATTACCGCACCGAGGGCGGCAATTGTCGCCAAGGTCCGCATCGCAGCCTCCTTCCGGAAATTGGTGAGGCCCCGCCAGCATAAGCTGACGAGGCCCGCCGCACGCAGCTCCGCGTAGGTGGGAGCCAGGCGACGTCACTGAATGATTTGGACGACGCGCCGCGTCGAAGGCTCGACCAGCACGACGTGATTATCCGTGTAGACGTAGCTGTATTTGGTCACGCTCGGACCCCAATCATTGGGGGCGGTATGAAGTTCGACATCGGCAGGAAGGGTAGCGCCGACCGTGACCTTCTCCTTGATCGTCACGGGTTTCATCTTCTCCTTGACTACGTACTCCTTGATACGGGTCTGCTCGGGCTGGCCAATCGTGACCTGAGCGCTCACTTGGGCAAAGGCTGCCGAACTGGCGATGAGAGCGGACGCGGCGACAAGTCCAAGAAGCTTACGGTTCATGGTCGTTCCTCCATTTTTTGCCCACCTGGGTGGGGCAATGGCGAACCAACGCCGGCCGGAAGACTCAGTTCCGAATTATTCCATTTAAAAATAGCTCGAAGCCGCCCCGTGCCAGCGGCCGCTTCCGACCCTTAACGGACCTTCTCGCAGCGCTCTATTGCCGCGTCGGCGTACCACGAAGGGTCTCGCGGATCACCATGTTGAACTGCTCGACGGCGCGCACTCGGACATCCGCTTCGGCACTTCTACCGGCCTTCCGGAGTTGAGCAGCTTCATCGAGCAGCATGTCGGCGATGATCTGTGCGGCCTCGCGGGTGAGTTCGGCTCCGTCGAGATTTTCACAGGTTATGGTCTTGCTCACCAACAGAATCGTACGGGTAAGACCCGCGACGACGTGCTGCGCCATGCTGAGAAGGTCGACGAGCTTAGCCTCTTCCATGTCCGCGAGTTATCCATCCTTATCGCATCGGTTCATTCCAGCGGTTTGCCGAGCGCATGCGCCACGGCAGCGGAGCTTGAGCCTGCCTTGGCGACAGCCTTGGCCAGCTCATCCTTCGTGACGCCGAATTTCTTCATCCAGTAGCGGACCTCGTAATCCTCGCTGAGATTGATGCGGCTGCGGTCCTGCGGCCCGCGATCGGTCTTGTCATCGGCCATGGCGGTTCTCCTTTCGCGGAAAGAATCGTCGCAGCCGGTCTTTAGTTCCGTCGGACGAGGAACGTTCTGCGCGAGCGGGCGTTGCCCCGCCCTCAGGAGCGCCGCTGGTGGACGACTACAATATCCCAGGTGAGACCATTGCGGAGCGAATCGCCTTCCTGCGTGCTGCGGCAGCACGGTGCCGGGGCCTTTCCAGCGTCCCTGACGACCGGGAGTTGTCGGACACCTTGGTCGCCTTGGCAGAAGAATACGAAGCGCAGATCGCGGCCCTGCTTGATGCGCAGACTTCAGGCCGAAACTCAGACTCCGCTATCGCCCGCTAGCAGACATTCCGCTTCTGCTCGACCACATCGTAATGCTCCGCGATACTACCGCGTGACATCAGGTTTTTGCCGCCGCAGGCCGAGCAGCGATAGCGCAGGCAGATATCAGGGATCGGCAGATCGTCGGGCAGCCCGTGCAAGCCTACCTCTGCGTGCCGGCAGCAATCATTGCACCAGATCTCCGCGCGTTGGTAACCGCGAGCTCGTTCGCCGCCGACGGTTGCCGGCTGCACCATCGAGCCATCCTTGTTGTACGCGCGGCGCGGATTCCGGGCTGACGTCATCGCAGGCGCGTCCTGTCATTGCGGTGTCGGCACCGGACGCAGTGTCTCGTCGATCAGCATCCTGAACTGATCCACGGCGCGCACTCGAACCTCCGCCTCGCCGACTTCGCCCGACTCGCGCTTCTCGATGGCTTCGTCGAGGAGCATGTCCGCGATCTTCTCAGCGGCCTGCTGGGTGAGATCGGCGCCGTCGAAATCCTCGTTCGTGATCGCCACGCTGACCAGGCGGACCGTCCGCGTAAATCCCTGCATGATGTGCTGCGTGACATGCAGCAGATCGACCAGCTGGCTCTTATGCATATCCGCGAGTTCGTTAGTGTCCATCTGGCGTCTCCCTCGATGGCTTGACTCCGTCTCCGTCCGATCGTTCTAGTTATGTTCTCACTCGAGGACAAGAACCATGTCAACGCTGCCGGCCGACCAGCGGGTGGAGGACGTGACCCCTGATGCTGAAATCATGCGACTGATCGCCGACCCTTTGGACGAGCATGGCTCGGAGCCAGCAGCGCTGCGGGCGTTGACGCACGACTTCATCATCCTCCTCGCTGACGCCGACCGCTCCGTCCCGCGGGCTTCTCGCGCGGCATGTTTTTCGCAGGGCGCTATGCCGGTGCGCGGCGATGACGAGCCGTGACGCCCCGGCCTGTGTTCGAAGTCCACGGACACGACCATGCGCCAGCCGCGCCGGACGATGGCAACCCCGAGTTGGTCGTTCATGAGCGCATGCTTGAATGCTTCCAGTGCCAACTCTGCGGTCGGACCGTATTCGCCGACGAGTAGCTCGGGGTAGGTATGCCACTCGAACCCTTGGGAGCCGATCGAGGTCAAGGCAGCCTCGGTGTGCTCGATTGCGAGAACTAGGCTTCCGGTCGGATCGATGTGCTTTTCGACGATATGCCATCAAGACATCACGCGACGTTACCCAGCGCAACGTCAGATGGGTCGATAGGCGACATGGTGCGGGACCTCTCGCGCCACGCATGCCCCCAATGCGGCAGCGCGGGTAAGTCTTAATGTTGGCTTAGCAGGTCGACTCTAGCCATGGTTGCGCGCGCCGATTCTCGCAAGGCCGCGCAAGCTGGGCAGGGGCGATCGAATGACGTTCGGATCACGGAATTCTGCCATTCTGCGCACCGTCAGCCACGCTGCATTGGCCTTGGGCTGGCTCTCTGGAGCGGCCTCGGCAGAGACCTACACTGCAAGCAATTTCGGGCAATTGTCCGGTTCGATCACTGCCGCGAACGGTAACAGTGACGCCAGCTCGACGATCGTGCTGACGGGAAGCTTCGTCACGTCGGGTGTCCTCGCGGTCCCGACCAAGCCGATCACAATCGATACTCAGGGCTTTACACTGTTTGGTGCGCCAAATAGCGGCGTTCAGTTCTCGGGCGCCGGCGCCGTCAGAACGCTGGTTGGTACGTTCCAGGGCTCCGGCGGTGGGACGTCGGGAGCGGCGCTGCAACTCCGGAACGGCGCCTCGGTAACGAATATGGGCATGGTTCAGGGTGGAATAACCGCATCGGGAGGCGGCGGACCAGGTGTGGATTTCGGCGGCCCCGGCGCTGCGGTCACCCTGACGAACCATGGCACCATTCGTGGCGGCGCAGGGACTTCAGGCGGCGCCGGAATCTTAGTACGGGCGAGCACCACCGGATCAAATCTGATCGTCAATTCGGGATTGATCGAGGGAACGAACGCGGCAGCGATCTGGACCAA
>Ga0065165_1000379_pt1 | contig 72513 bp, 69 predicted proteins | sample AraplaMF_Cvi_mMF_FD_63813 | JGI IMG/M metagenome (GOLD analysis project Ga0065165, IMG submission 63813) | Arabidopsis root microbial communities from the University of North Carolina, USA - plate scrape MF_Cvi_mMF (version 2) (version 3) | ecosystem: Host-associated > Plants > Roots >... | reverse complement strand
CAAGTGCGAGGCCAAGCAGTGGCGGGACAGCGTTGCCAACTTGCGTGTACTGGGGGACCTGGAACTTCCTTTCCGGCCCACCTGTCGTCGCCTTCGACCGGAACACGAAATTGTCCGGGAAGGATTGGATCCTCGCCATTTCCCTAACCGTTAGCGTGCGCAAGCCGTCGGGCTCCCCGTGGAAGTGGCAAACGTCGTCGGGAATGGACAGTGCCGCGGGTGCAGGCTGGTCGGCCTTCAGTGCTCGCTGGGATCGCTTACCCGTCTTGTGGCGGGCGAGGTATTCCTCTAGTCTTGATTGGTACTTGAATCCGCGGAAAGGCTTGCTTTCGTCCATGTAGAAGGACTTTGGGCGCAGCTCCTCCCATGCCTCGCTGGGCAACGAGAGTTCCTTTCCATTCAGAATTTTCTTCACGGCGGATGCAGTCTCCGGGGAGACCTGACTCAGGACTTGGTATATCCGGAACCGGGCCTGGACGTCGAAGCCGTGCGTGCGTTCGACATGGTTCTCTAGCTCCTGCGATGCATTGGATGTGGTGCTTGGCCGCCGTACGGAGCGCGCAAGCAGTTCATCGAGGCGCCGGACGTATGGCGAAGGCGTCGGGCCCTTTTGCCTGAGGTCGTCGATGGCAGCCTGGACGGAGGTAGGCGCGTGACTTACCAGGCGCTCGAGGAACGTGCCCTCGAAGCTGGTGGTTTCCTTGGTTGCATCGTGTACTGGAAGGTCCGCCTTCTCGACGACTTTCCCTTCCCGTGCCTTCTTGAAGAAGTCCTCGGAGGAGACCACGAGCTCCCGGTCCTTGCCTTGCAGGCGGACCTTCAGGCGCTCGAAGATATCCTTCCGGAATGCGAGCATGATGAACCTAGTACGGTTCTGGGCCACGCCGGCGTACTTCGCATTTACGTGTAGGCATAGGGGGACGTAGCCTTCCCCGGACGCGCTAGTTCCGTCACCGGTTCGCATGCCAACCTGGGCGAATGCCTTGGCTACCTCGACGTGGGCAAAGACCTCGTTCCCGTCGACCTGGAAAGGCCTTAGGATGCCGGTTACGTTCTCGAGCAGCGCGAACTTGGGCTGGACGAGCTCGACGAACCTGGCAAATTCCCAAGGCAGTACGTTGCGGGCATTCGTGTATTCGCGCATGCCGGCCATGCTGAAGCTCTGACATGGGGGGCCGCCAGATACCAGATCGACGTTTCCGTTCCCGAAGCCGCCGTGCAGCGCCTTGCGCGCCCCGAGGTTGAGTGGGTCCTTAAGCCATGCGTTTAGCTGTACTACACTGCCAACGACGAGGGAGCCCTTGAGGTCCTCGCCATCGCTGCGCAGGTCGCAGCTCTTTTCGCCCAACGGCGGATATTCCTGGGGGTTCTCGCGCAAGCGAGATGCCAATTCGTGCCTCTCGTAACGGCTGCTCAGCCACTTCGTCTTCAAGGCAGCCGGCTTCGGGCCCGTCTTCGAAGCTTCGTGGTTGAGGTCCTCCGCCAGCAGGTTATACGCGAACGTCTCGGCGGCCATTGGCGACAGTTCGTTGGCAAGTAACATCTCCCCGCCAGCTGCCCGGAGGCCAAGGGATAGGCCGCCACATCCCGCAAATAATTCTATGTATTTCATATCTTGAATAGGACTGGCCGACACCGGGCTCAGCCGACCGTGCATTTTAGCAAGGAAGACTGGTCTGGTGTGCGTTTCGTTTCCCCAGTCTTTGGCTATGCGCAGCATGGCCGAGGAGGAGTTCACGAGAAGATTCGGCAGACCGCGCCGTTACAAAACAAGGCCGTGTCGAAATAGTCGGTAGATAGAATATTGAGCTTATTGGTCACAGCGTTTGGTATGATGTCGATGTTATGGATACACTCACAACCCATTTCGGCGGCCACCGAGTCGGAAATCGCCAATCTGGACGATGAGGACAAGAAAGCCTTCCTGGACGACATGGGCATGGAAGAGCCGGGCCTGACCGCCTGATCCGCGCCGCCTTCAAGCTGCTGGGCCTGCAGACCTATTTCACCGCTGGTGTGAAGGAAGTGCGAGCTTGGACTGTGCTGATTGGTGCCACTGCGCCGCAGGCGGCGGGTGTGATTCACACTGACTTTGAGCATGGGTTTATTTGTGCGCAGACTATTGCTTCGATGATTACATTGCGCTGAAGGGTGAGTCTGGTGCGAAGGAGGTGGGCAAGATGCGGGCTGAAGGCAAGGAATACATTGTCAAGGATGGCGATGTGTTGAACTTCCTGTTCAACGTCTGACCCTCCATTCCCTGTAAAAAGCCTCGGTTTCCTTACGGAGCCGAGGCCTTTTCATGATCCATCGAGAACGACAGCGACTCCAGAACCCGCACCCGATACCGCCGGCTGCAGGGCACACGCTGGCCGCCCTGCAGCAACAGCTCGCTATCGCCTTTTTCAAGAGGCAGCACACGCTCGACACAGGCCAGGCGCACCGCCGCTCGGCGGTGGCACCGCATGAACTCGGGGCCAAGCCGTTCGAGCAGCCCGATCAGGGTCTGGCGTAGTAGCGGGCTGCCATGGGCTGTGTGTAAAACGACGTAGTTGTCGGCAGTCTCGATCCAGAGGATGTCGTCGATGCGCACCACCTGCGTCCTGCCGCGCTCGCTAACCAGCAATTGGCGCAAGGGCAGTCTCGGTAAAGACGGCGATGCGCCCAGCGCCAGCCGAGCGCGCAGGCGCTGCACGGTTCTTTGCAGGCGCGCCGCATCATAGGGCTTGAGCAAGTAGTCGATTGCGTCGGTGTCGAAGGCGCGGACCGCGTACTGGTCCCAGGCGGTCACGAACACCAGCAATGGCATCGGCTCGGGCAGGGAGGCCGCGAGTTCAAGACCGGATAGCTCAGGCATCTCGATGTCGAGGAAAACGATGTCCGGGCGGAAGTCCGCAACGCGGGCAAGCGCTTCGATGCCGTCGCCTGCTTCGGCCACGACCTCGATGCCGGCTTCTGCGGCCAGCAGACGGCGCAGCTTGTCGCGCGCGGGCCGCTCGTCGTCGACGATCAGGACGCGCATGGCAGCCTCAGTTCCGCGCAAACGCCGCCGCTCGTGCGCGCGGACAGACTGAGCGCGGCCCGCCCGCCATACAGAGCGGCCAATCGGGCGCGCAAATTCGCCAGGCCAATCCCACCACTTTCGGAGGCTGAGCATGCCGGCGCCAATGCACCGGCGTCGTCTTCGACGCGCAGCACCAGTTCTCTGCCTTCGCGCGCAGCCGTCACGTCGATGTGGGTCGGACCACGGCGCCGTTCGACGGTGTGCTTGAAGACGTTTTCCAGCAGTGGCTGCAGGCTCATCACTGGCAAGCGCTCGGCCAGCAGCGATTCGTCGACTTCCCACGCAATGGAGACCCGCTCGGCGAAGCGTGCCGCCATCACGCCGGCGTAGCCTCGCGCCAGGCGCAACTCGGTGCCCAGCGGCGCCTCGTGAGCGTCGCCCAGGTCGAGGGTGGCGCGCAGTACCTCGGCCAGCTGGATCAGCGTGGCGTCCGCCTGGTCGACGTCGCTGTGCATCAAGGAGGACACCGTGTTGAGCGCATTGAACAGGAAATGCGGCTGCATCTGCCGGGTCAGGCGTTGTAACTGGGCCTGGCGCAGCAGGGTATTGGCCTGCTCGGCGCGCAGCTTTTCGTCCAGCAAGGCGCGATAGGACTGGATGCCGAAGCGCACTGCGGTGAACAGACCGAGGAAGATGGAAATCCGCAGCGACTCGTACAGGAACACCTGGGGCCAGGCATCGTGGTAGTAGGTCTGGCCGACCAGCGCGTAGACGCCGTGGCGGATGCCGAAGGCCAGCGGGGTGAAGACGATCCAGTACATCGGTAGCCACAGCGCCTGCAGCCCGAACCAGCGCCATGGCTGGCCCAGCAGCCGGTCGGTGCCGCGCGTGGAGCGCAGCTGGACCAGCACTAGCACGCTCGCAACCAGGGCCGAGGAGCTTTCCCACAGGATCGGCTTCCACAGCGCGTGGCTGTGTTCATTGCGCACGAAATCCTGGACCGCAACGAGCTCCATCAGCACCCAGAACAGGATCCAAGTGGAAACGAATACGGCGTTGCGGCGCAGGCTTGTCATGTCATTATCATCGGGTGTCCGAAATATCTTGTCAAAAGACAATCCGATCTACGGTCATACGAGGCGCGTGAAACCATCCGCGCTCCAGTCTTCGCTGCCAACGCCATGGTGGACATAAAACAGTCCTTCCGGATCGTATTTCGATTTAATAGCCCGCAATTGCGCGTAGTTCTTGCCCCAATATTCCTGTTGCCAGTCGCGATTGAAGTAATTGCTTTCCGAAACGTAGGAACCCGCATCCGGCGCAATCTTCCGCAATTCGGCAGCAGCAAGATCAATATCGCGCGCATTCTTGCGAGCGGCAACGAAGTCGATGCCGGGGCGGGGATACCCCGGGTAGGCGGGCGGCCTTTCCCCTTCGGCGATGATGACGAGCGTGAATGCATCGACGACCGCAGAATTGGTGGCAGTTTGCCGTGCCGCGGCACATACTTCGGGCGGCGCCCCTGCCAGGCCCTTGCCGATGTGCAGCCGCACCATCTGGTGACGGCTTGCCGCGAACAGCGCGTCGGCGAGAGACTGCTGGCGGTCCTGCTGCAACAAGGAGGCGGGCAGCCACAGCGAGTCATAACCGTGCAGAAAAATGCCGACCTCGCCCTGGTCGCCTTTTCCCCAAGCGTGGTGCCTGGGCACGCCTTCGCGCGTGTCCTTGGAGTACACCGAAGCTCGCTTGTCGAGGTCCCACCAGCTTCGTGCGTCCCAGGCCCATGCGCCGGGCGAGACGAGGTCGAAATCGTCGGGCGACGCCCGCATCCAATCGAAGAATGGCTGCCAGGCCGCCAGCGTTTCCTCGGGCGTGAGCCCCTGGCTGATCATATCGATTTCGAGGACGTTGTCAGGCCTGAAGTGCACATGCTCACCCCAGTGCGGGTTGAACAGCCTCTCGTGATAAAAGGCGATGAAGCGGGCGATCAGGCGCGCGAACGCGTCGTTCGAGCGCGCCCTGATTTCTCCCCACGCGGCACCGAAAAAGCGCGGCAACTCGTGGGTGCGCAAGGTGACCCTGGTGACCACCCCGAAGGTGCCGCCGCCGCCTCCTTTGAGGGCCCAGAACAGATCGGGATCCTTGCATTCGTTGACCACGCGTACCCGGCCATCCGCGGTCACGATTTCCGCTTCGAGCAGTCCTGCCGCTGCCGTACCAAAACGTTTTGAAAACGAATTGAAGCCGCCGCTTTGTACGAGACCGGCGACACCGACAGTCGTGCAACTGCCGCCCTGGACGTAGCGGCCAGCTTCCGTCGTCACGGCCTGGTAGAGGTCCATCCACATTGCGCCCGCGCCGGCGCTGACGGCCGGAACAGGCGCGACGCGGCCGGCGCATCCCTCGCCGACGAAGTTGTCGTGCAGCGTGACCTTGTTCATCGCGCGTGTCCAGATCAGGAGGGAATCGGGGGCGTTCGACGTCCCCAGATAGCTGTGTCCACTACCCTTGACGACCAGGCGCAAATGCTTCTTCCTGCCGAAGGCGACGCCGGCAGCGACGTCGCCGGCATGACGCGCCTTGATGGCATAGGCGCTCGGTGCGGGTGCCCATGCGTCGAGCCATCCTGAATTCTCGGTGCCGCCTGGCTGATCGCCTATCCAGTAGGGATTCCCGATATGCTTCTGCGCGTCGAGACATGCGCTGCCATGTGGGTCGGTCTGGCATCCCTGGAATAGCGCATGCACCTTGATCAGATTGCCGCCGACCGTCCGATTCAGCTTTGCCCAGCTTGCAGGCTCGGGCCAGGCGGCATCCGTGGCGCGAACACGCCGGTAAGACAATGGTGAAGACGGAGCGGCGGCAGCCGCCCGTTTGAACGACGGCAGGGTAGATGCCGCCACCATCGTCAGCGACGACAGGAAATGCCTTCTCTTCATGGATCCCTCATCAAGTACCGATGCCTTCAACGGTACTTAACGAAGCTTCTCATGACAAAAGAATTGTGGTGAGCTGGGCCTCGTGCGGGGTGAATGGCTTACTTCTGCATCTTGCGGCGCATGAAACCTAGACCAGCCAGACCAAAGCCCAGCAGTGCAATCGAAGCGGGTTCCGGCACATCCACGGAGCCGACGTCGACCAGGATCGCGCTGCGCGCCACTTCGACGCCGCTGCGGTAGGCAATCAGCGCGAAGCTGTATTCACCGTCGGCGGACGGGTTGAAGGTGCCGGCCGGCGGCGTGATGAAGAACGATGAGGTCGACAGGTAGGCGAAGCTCAGGTTCTGCGAGTCCTGGTAAGTATTGCCGTTCGCGAAAAAGCTCAGGTCGAACACGCCCAGCTGCGACTGGTCGGTGCCGACGCCCGGATCGAAGTCGTAGAGCAGCTTGTAGGTCAGGCCGTTTGCATTCAGGTTGTTCGCGCTGTCGTTGATGTAGAAGTCGAAGTTCCAGGTTGCACGCGGCGGCGTGCCGGCAACGCCCGGGTCGGCAAAATAGGTGCCCGCACCGTTATTGCCGAGGTTGGGACCGACGAAACGCTGGGTGGCCGCCATGCCGAGCGTGAGCGTGCCGGCGGTGGTGATGGCCGACGGATCGGTGGGAATGCCTGAGCCGCCGTACGTCGCGCCCGCCAGGTTCGAGAACGTGGTGTAGGTCGCCGTGATCGGTGCGGCCGAGGCAGCGATCGAGGCCGAGCTCAGCAAGAGAGCGGCAAGCAGGCGGGAAGCGGTACGGGTCATGGCAGGTCTCCTTGAAAAGGCGGGGTATGTAAGTGCGCGCACTAACACAACGCAACATTTATGCCAGTAAAGGATGCTCTATTTATAGTTGAATATATTCAAGAGCTTGTGGCCCCACAAAGCTCGTGTGCAGCTTCGTCAGGCGCGAAAATGTAAAATTTCTCGACAGTTCAGACTTGCGCTTCGACCCACGCAAGGATCCCTTTGATGCTGCGGAAATCGGCCACCGAACGGCAGGCGATGTGCGGATGCCGCTCGCGCAACATGCGTGCCAAGGCATTGCCGGGCCCGAGTTCCAGCGCCACGTCGATGCGGGCCTCATTGATCGCATCCAGGCAGTCGGTCCAGCGGATGGTGCTGGCGGTCTGCCGGGCCAGCAGCTCGGCCGCCTGCGTGCCGTCGTGGATGGCCGCGCCGGTGACGCCGGCGAGCAGCGGCAGGGAAGGCGAGGCGGCATGGGTCTGCAGCAGACTGCGCACGGGATCGACGGCGGCCGCGAGCAGGCTGGTGTGCGAGGCGATGGTGATGGGCAGCGGTTTGTAGCTGGCGCCGGCCTGTGGCGCGAGCATGGCCAGGCGCTCGAGATCCGCACGCAAGCCGCCGGCGATGAGCGCGCCCGGCGTATCGATGGCGGCCTCGCAGCCGGCTTGCCGCACGAGCTCCAGCGCGGCCTGCGCTGCGATGCCGGACACCGCCGCCATACCCTGTTCGCCACTGCTTGCCGCCGCCTCGCTCATGATCGCGGCCCGTTGCGAGGCGATGCCAACCGCCTGCTCCAGCGGCAGCGCGCCTGCCACGGCATAGGCGCTGACTTCGCCAACGCTGAAGCCGGCCACCATCGCGGGCGGGGGCAGGCGTTCGGCCAGCATGGTCCAGGCCATCAAGCTAGCGGCGACCACCAGCGGCTGCGCGCAGCGGTTGTCGAACATGGCCGTTGGGTGAGCCAGCAGCTCGGGCAGCGGCGTTTGCGCCACCGGCCCGCCGGCGTCGCGCAGCCACGCCTGAACTCGCTCGAGCGCCGCTGGATCGGACGACGCCAGGTCGAACATGGCCGGACTCTGGGAAGCCTGGCCGGGGCAGAGTATGGCCAGCCGTATCGTCATGGCAGTCTCGCATCAAGGCTCAGTGCGTGGACGAAGCAGGTCGCCGCCAGCAGGTCCGCGGCGCCGCCGGGCGACAGCCGGTGCTGCACGAAGAGGCGGTGCGCGGCCACGGCTTGTTCTACCCAATCGGAAGACGCGGTGCCGCCGCGTGCCAGGAAGCACAGGGAAGTCTCGCGCACGATGCGCGCCCCCTCGGCACCACCGCGGTGGTAGACGTTGGTGTCGGACAGTTCGGCCATCAGCGTGAACAGCGTGTCGATGCGGGCGCAGCGCAGACTGCGCCCGGTCGCCAGCGTACGGCGCAGCGTGGGCAAGGCCAGCTCGAAGATCGCCGGGAAGCCCGCTGCCGCCTGTTCGCGCGCGCCCGGAGCTGCGTGACGTGCGCGGGCCAGAGCACCGTTTGATGCGGCCGCCCCACGATGCTGAGACAGCGCCAAACCCCAGCACTCCACCAGCGTCGCGCGCAGCACGTCCGGCTGCCAGGAGGCAGGACGCCCGGCAGCCGCACACAATAGACCCAGCGAGAAGATCGCCCCGCGATGCGTGTTGATCCCGCCGGTCGCCGCCAGCATGCGCCGCTCTGCCTCGATACCAAGACCCCGCAGCACGGCAAAATCCTCACCGCGCGCGCCCGCCAACGCAATATCGAGAAAATACCGCCGCAGCGAAAACAGGCTGCGCACAAACGTCGACGCGTCCATGTCGTCGTGGCTGCCGGTATCGACCAGCGACACCAACCCCGGCTTCGGATACAGCACCAGTTCCTGGTACAGACTGCGCACCGCATGGCGCGCAACGATGGCCGCGGCATCGACAGCGATAAAACCACGCTCGAGGAAACAGGCCTCAGCCATGACAGCCCTCGTTCACCCCGAACTGGGCGAGCAACTCATCGCGCCGTTTCAAGCAAACCGCATCGAGATGCTTGGCCAGCACGCGATCTGCACCGTGACCTGAACCAGCGCCCAGCCACTCCTTCCACGACACCGCATGCCCAAACGGAAATTCAATCTCCCCATCCAGCGGCAAGCTTTGCGCATGCCGCGCCACCAGCGCCAGTCCGGCTTCCAACTGCGCGCCATTCAGTGGACGCAGCAGCAGGTCGACGTCGGAGGCGGCGCTGAGATAACGGTCGCCAGTCAGAGTCTGCATCGCCAGCGAGCCAAACACACGGCAGTCGATGCCGGCGGCGCGAAGCGCGATGCGCAGGCTGGCCAGGCCGGGCTGCCAGGTGACGGGCGCTTCGACGCTGTCCAGGGCCAGCGCGGGGAGCGCCTTGACGACGTGGCCTCGCTCGACAGCGAAGCCGAGCCGCACTTTCTGGCCGCTGGCGTCGGGCGGCGCCGGAATGCCCAGACAGAGCAGGGTGGACGGCGTGCCCGGCTCGTTCCTGCGCACGACGGCTGGCAAGCCGCGCATACACCAGCTCCGGGCCAAGTCCAACGATGCGCCATCCAGGCCGCGCAGCGCCGTGTCCCACCCGTCCGGCGTCAGCCAGACCAGGTCATGCCGCCTGTACATCGGACCCAGTACGCACGGCCGTTGCCACCGGCAGCGCCAGCTTGCGGCCGCCGCGCTCCAGGCCGAGCTCGGCGCGTCGGTCGTCCGGGCCTGCCGCGGCCAGCGCCCGTTCCAGGCTGGCGGCCAGGTCGCCGTGCCAGATCTCGGCCACGCCACCCATGCGCAGATAATTTTCCGGCCCCGGCGCGAACACCGGGTTCTCCTGGGCCAGCTCTTCCAGCCGTTCCAGCGGCACCTTGGTGATGCGCGCCATCGCCGGCAGGCCCATCACGCGGATGGTGGCGTCGGGCAGGGCATAGCAGGCGTCGGCGATCAAACCGCTGGTGATGAAGCCGCCCGACAGCGCCTGGTCGTACACCAGCCCGACGATGCGGTGGCCGTGCCGCCGCGCCAGTTCGACGCACTTCCCCAGATGGGCCATGTAGCTGTTAATGCCCAGCATTTCATCGCGCCGGCGCAGGCGCTGGCCCTGGGTATCGACCAGGATGACGATGGCGCGGCCAGGGTGCGTGCGCACGGTGTCGAGGATGGCGGTGGCCTGCGCCAGCGCGATCTCGACGCCGATCGGCGTGTGCTCGGTGGTGCCGATCACGGCGACGGTCTTGCCGCCCACCTGCGCTTCGCCGCTGAGAAAGCAGTCGCGTTCGACGATGCGGTGGCCCTGCGGGAACAGGGCGTCCGCCACGGTCTGCCAGTTCATGGTGCGGCTCCTTCACGGTGACCATCGGCCAGTTCGCGGAATGCGTCGATCTCCAGCAGGGGCACGGCATGTGGTTCGGCGATGCCCAGCCCTTCCCAGATCTCCAGCGGATCCTCGAGACCGCCGAAGCGTTCGAGGCGGTCGGCGAGCATGCCCTGCTCGACTTCCAGTGCTTCCAGCGTCAGCTCCGTGCCACGTCCGCGTGCGGCATCGGCCAGCGCCAGCGCGGCAGCACGGAAGCTGGCGATGTCGTCGGCCACGATGGCTTGCGCATCGCCCAGCAGATAGCGGTGCTTGCCGCCGGTGACGCGCCACACCAGGGCGCGGTCGCGCGCATCGAATTCCTCGACGCCGCCGGCCGTCTCGATGACTTCCGGCCCGGACATCGCCAGCCGGCTTTCCTCGGAGATGACGACGCCGTTGGTGCAGCGGGCCACGATGCCCATGCCGCCGAAGGCGCCGTTCGAGCCGCCCACCAGCGCGATCACCGGGATGCCGGCGGCGCGGGTGTCGAGCACGGCGCGCATCACTTCGGACACGGCGATCAAACCGGCGTTCGCCTCGTGCAGGCGCACGCCGCCGGTTTCCAGCAACAGCAGGACGCAATCCGCCTGTTCGTCGACGGCACGCTTCAGCATGCCCACCAGCTTGGCGCCATGGACTTCGCCGACAGCGCCGCCCATGAAGCCGCCTTCCTGGGCGGCGATGAAGACTCGCCGCCCATCGATGCTGCCGCGGCCGACCGCGACGCCGTCGTCGAAGGAGACCGGCGCGTCCAGCTGGGCCAGGTGCGGACTGATGACGCGCTTTTGCGGCGGCAGGAATTCCTCGAAACTGCCCTCGTCGAGCATGGCGGCGATGCGCTGGCGCGCGGTGGCTTCCTGGTAGCTGCTCATGCTGCGCCTCCACTAATCGAGCCGGTGATCGATTCGGCTGCCTGGTCGAGCCGCAGGCTCACCACGGCCGGGGTCGCGCCCATGTCGTTGATGGCCACGTGCACGTCGGCCAGCTGCCAGCGCTGGTGGAAATCGCGCACCACCGCTTCCCAGATCGGGCCAAAGCCGTGGGCGGCGGTGCTGATCTCGACTTCGCACGCGCCATTCAGCGGCTTCTGCTCGATCAGCACTTCCAGGTTGCCGGAGCCGACCACACCCACCAGGCGCGCACCGTCCAGGCGGCGCTGTCCGCCCGTAAAATTGAATCGTAGGGTTTCCATGATTACCAGTTCCTGAACTGTTTGGGCGGCTTGTACAGGCCGTGCGAGGCGCGCACCAGGTCCTTCATGTTCCTGGCCGCCAGCAGGTCGCGCGTGGCGAGCCGCTTGTCGATGCCGAGGTCTTCGGGGCGCTGGACGATGCCGCGGTCGCGCAGGTTTTCCACCATGCGGTGGTCGCGCCCCAGGCCCACCGGGGTATAGCCGGCCACGCCGCGGATGGCCTGCTCACGTTCCTCTTCGCTGCGGCACAGCAGCAGGTTGGCGATGCCTTCCTCGGTCAGGATGTGGGTCACGTCGTCGCCGTAGATCATCACCGGCGGGATCGCCATCTTCGCCTGCTCGGCCAGTTGCCAGGCGTCGAGGTGCTCGACGAAGGCCGGCTGCATGTGTTCGCGGAAGGTCTCGACCATCTGCACCACGAGTTTGCGGCCGCGCGGAATGGCATTGGTGCCGCGGCGCGCCTGTTCGCCGGCCTTCAGCCAGGCCGGGCTGGCATGGCGGCGGCCGCGCGCATCGGCGCCCATGTTCGGTGCGCCGCCAAAGCCGGAGATGCGGCCCAGCGTGGCGGTGGACGAATTACCCTGCAAGTCGATCTGCAGGGTCGAGCCGATGAACATGTCGCAGGCGTAGTGGCCAGCCACCTGGCTGAAGGCGCGGTTGCTGCGCATGCTGCCGTCCGGACCGGTGAAGAACACGTCCGGGCGGGCGCGGACGTAATCTTCCATGCCAAGCTCGGAGCCGAAGGAGTGCACGGTCTCGACGAAGCCGGCTTCGATCGCGGGTATCAGGGCCGGGTGCGGGTTCAGCGCCCAGTTGCGGCCGATCTTCCCTTTCAGTCCAAGCGATGCCGCATAGGTCGGCAGCAGCAGCTCGATGGCGGCGGTGTCGAAGCCGATGCCGTGGTTCAGGCGTTCGACCTGGTATTCGCCGTAAATGCCTTTGATCGCCATCATCGCCATCAGGACCTGGATCTCGGAGATGAGGGCCGGGTCGCGCGTGAACAGCGGTTCGATATAGTGCGGGGTCGGCGCCGCCACCGCGAAGTCGACCCAGTCGGCCGGGATGTCGATGCGCGGCAGGACGTCGACGATTTCGTTGACCTGGGCGATCACGATGCCGCTTTTAAAAGCCGTGGCTTCGACGATGGCCGGGGTGTCTTCGGTGTTCGGGCCGGTGTACAGGTTGCCGTGGCGGTCCGCGGCCTGGGCCGCCACCAATGCTACCTGCGGCGTCAGGTCGATGAAGTAGCGGCCGAACAGCTCCAGGTAGGTATGGATGGCGCCGATATTCAGCTTGCCGGCGGAGACCAGCTTGGCCAGCCGCCCGGCCTGCGGACCGGAGAAGGAGAAGTCCAGCTTTGCGGCGATGCCCTTGTCGAACACGTCCAGGTGCTCGGGCAGGGCCAGCACCGATTGCAGCATGTGCAGGCCATTCACCCGGCCGGGGTCGAGCGAGGCCAGGGCCTTGGCCAGGAAGTCGGCCTGCTTCTGGTTGTTCCCTTCCAGGCAGACGCGGTCGCCGCATTCGATCACCTGATGCATCAGCTCCTGCACCAGGTGGGTGTCGACGATCTTGCCCTGCACGCCGGCGCCCAGCCGTTCGCGGGCCCGCTGCAGGCGCCCCTCCCGGTTTGCCCGCTGCCGGTCCCAGCTTCTCTCAAGGGCATTCATCTAGCGTGCTCCCATGATCATGTCCGGCAGGCCGGTGGCGATCTGCGGGAACACGCACAGCAGCACCACGGACACGAACATCAGCACCACGAAAGGCATCACGCCCCAGATCACGTCGGACAGCGGAATGTCCGGGGCGATGTTCTTGATGACGAAGATGTTCAATCCCACCGGCGGGTGGATCAGCCCCATCTCCATCACGATCGTCATCACCACGCCGAACCAGATCAGGTCGAAGCCGGCTTCGCGCAGCGGCGGCAGGATGATGGGGGCGGTCATGAGGATGATCGACACCGGCGGCAGGAAGAAGCCGAACACGATCACCATCAGCAGGATCACGGACAGCAGCACCCATTTCGACAGGTGCAGCCCGACCACCCACTGCGCCGCCGACTGGCTGATGTGCAGGTAGCTCATCACATAGGAATAGAGCAGGGACATGCCGATGATCATGAGGAGCATGGTCGACTCCTTGATCGTCGAGCTCAGGATCGGCCCGAGTTCCTTCGGCCGCCAGATGCCGTAGACGACGGCCATCAGCACGATGGCCAGCAGCGCGCCCAGGCCGGCGGTTTCCGATGGCGTGGCATAGCCGCCGTACAGGGCGATCATCACGCCGGTCAGCAGGACCAGGAAGGGCAGCACGCGCGGCAGCATCTCGACCTTCTCCGCCAGCGTGTAGGTGTGGTCGTCCAGGTAGGCGGATTTCTCGCCGCCGCGCTGGTAGAGTTCGTGCGCGAGGCGGTATTCCTTGCGCGCCCGGTACACGGCGTAACCGGCAAACAGCCCCACCAGCAGCAGGCCGGGGCCGATCCCGGCCAGGAACAGGCGGCCCAGCGACTGCTCGGCGGCCACCGCATACAGGATCATCGTGATCGAGGGCGGCAGCAGGATGCCGAGCGTGCCGCCGGCGGCGATGATGCCGGCCGCGAAACCGGGCGAGTAGCCGCGCCGGCGCATCTCGGGAATGCCGGCCGAGCCGATCGCCGAGCAGGTGGCGGGCGAGGAGCCGGCCATGGCGGCGAACAGCGCGCAGGCGAACACGTTGGCGATGCCCAGGCCACCCGGCACCTTGTTCAGCCAGGCGTGGATGGCGGAATAGAGGTCGCGCCCGGCCGGCGACTTGCCGATGGCCGCGCCCTTCATGATGAACAGCGGGATCGACAGCAGGGTGATCGATGCCATCTCCTCGTACACGTTCTGGGTAATCGTGTCGAGCGAGGAAGCGGGCATAAAGAAGTACATGAACGCGGTGGCGACCATGCCCAGGGCGAAGGCGATCGGCATGCCCGAAAACATGACGACGAGCGTGGCGACGGCATAGCCGATGCCGAGGGAAAGAGCGCTCATGATTTATTCCTTTTCGGTGATGCGGCCGATCAGCTGCACCAGGATCTGGACCGTCAGCAGCGTCATGCCGAAGGCCATCAGCGAGTACGGGATCCACAGCGGCGGCGCCAGCGTCGACGAGGTGGTCTGGCCTTCGACCAGGGCTTCGTGGAACATCGCCCACGACTTCCAGGAGAAGAAGCCGCAGAACAGGAAGGACAGCAGGTCCACCAGCATCAGGCGGATGCGGTTGACCCGCGGCGACAGCAGCCCGGCCAGGGCTTCGATGCCGATATGCCCACGGAAGGACTGCACGTAGGCGGCGCAGAAGAAGGTAGCGCCGACCAGCATGAAGACCGCGGCCTCGTCCTGCCAGTCGGTGGCGACCTTGAAGAAGTAGCGCATCACCACCGAATAGCTCAGCACGAGGGCGGTGAGGATCATGGCGGCCATGGAGACCGCCAGCAGCAGGCTGTTAATCCTTTGCAGGAACAAGGCCAGCGTGGCTGCCCCGCGATGCGAGGGCAGCGCAGGCGCCTGCGGCACCTGGGCTTCGAAGCCGTGCGCGCTCATCACTTCACCTGTTCGGCGAGCTGCAGCAGCTTGGCGGTGTTGGCATTCTTGGCCGCGAAGTCCTTCCAGGCGGTGCGGCGGGCGATGTCCTGCCATTTCTTGACGGTGGCGTCGCTCAGGTCGACGGTCTTGGCGCCCGTCTTGGCGAACACTTTCGCGACTTCTTCATCGTCTTCCTTCGCTTCCTTGAGCGCGAAGGCTTCCATCTCGGCGCCCACCTGCATGATGACGGCCTGCTGCTCCTTGCTCAGGCGGTCGAAGGCGGCCTTCGACATCATCAGCGGCTCCAGCATGAACCAGTAGGACTTGCCGCGGCCGGTGGTCAGCGCTTTCGACACTTCCTCCAGGCGGAACGAGATCAGCGAGGTCGAGGAGGTGAGGGCGCCGTCCATCGCGCCGGTCTGCATGCCGGCATAGATTTCGTTCGACGGCAGGGTCACGACGGCGGCACCGGCTTCCTTCAGGATCAGGTCCATCTCGCGCGAACCGCCGCGGATCTTCATACCTTTGGCATCTTCCGGTTCGACGATCGGCTTGCCGCGCGAGGCCATGCCGCCGGCCTGCCAGATCCAGCTGACCATCACCACGCCCTTGTCGGCCAGGATCTTGGTGAGCTCCTTGCCGACCGCGGCGTTCTTCCAGGCGGCGCTCTGTTCGTAGGACGTCACCAGGCCCGGCATCAGGCCGATGTTGGTTTCGGGGACTTCGCCGCCGGCGTACGACAGCGGCACCAGCGACATGTCGAGCGCGCCCTTGCGCATCGCGGAGAACTGGGCGTTGGTCTTCATCAGCGAAGAACCGGGGTAGATCTCGAACTTCACGCTGCCCTTGGTGCGTTTTTCGACCTCGGCGGCGAACATGCGGACCAGGCGGTCGCGGAAGTCGCCTTTGTCGATGGTCCCGCCCGGGAACTGGTGCGAAATCTTGATGACGGTGTTCTGGGCCCAGGCCGGGGCCGCGCCAAAGGCCAGGCCCACGCTCAGTGCCAGGACGCCCAGGGTGCTGCGACGCTTGATCGAAACCATTTCTATCTCCTCAGTTTGCGGTTTGCATGCAAGTTTTTTGTTTATGTATACAAGATGCGCCGAAAAAAATACAATGTCAATCAGGTTAATATGATTTTTTTAAGCGGGAAGCAGCACCATGAAAAAGCTCTCTGACCAGCTACGCGAACAGATCGAGGAGAAGATTGCTACTGGGAAGTTGCTCCCGGGGCAGCACCTCGATGAGACCGAACTCGCCAATGAATTCGGGGCCTCGCGCACCCCGATCCGCGAGGCGCTGATCCAGCTGGCGTCGGCCGGGCTGGTGCAGATCCGGCCACGCCGCGGGGCTGTGGTGTCGACGGTGTCGGCGCACGAGATCGTGGAAATGTTCGAGGTGATGGCCGAGCTGGAAGCCATGTGTGCACGCCTGGCGGCGCGGCGCATGTCGGCCGCGGAGCACGCGAAGCTGCTGGAAGCGCACCAGGCCTGCAGCAGCGCCTACGAGGCGCGCGACCCGGACGAGTATTACTTCCGCAACGAGGTGTTCCACCACACGATCTTCGACGGCAGCCACAACCACTTTTTGGCGGAACAGGCGCGCGCCCTGTCGCGCCGGCTCCGGCCCTACCGGCGCCTGCAGCTCAGGGTGCGCGACCGCATGAAGCACTCGTTCAGCGAGCACGATGCGGTGGTGAATGCCATCATCGAGGGCGACGGCCAGAAAGCGGCCGACTTCCTGCGCAGCCATGTGGCGGTGCAGGGCCAGCGCTTTACGGACCTGGTGGCCTCCCTCGAATCGATGAACGCCGTCGCAGCTTAAAAGCCGTACTTCAGGCCGACTGTGAAGACGTCGGCCTTCGCACCCAGCGTCTTCTTCTTGCCGTAGCGTTCATATTCGCCGGTCAGCGCCAGATTCCCAGTCAGCTTGTATTGCAGGCCCGCACCGCCGTACAGGCCGGTATCGTGCTCGCCGAGCGCGCCGAAATTACCCGTATAGCTGCGCTCGCTGTACGACACCCCCAGCTTGCCGAAGGCCGCAACCCGCTCGTTCAAGGGCATCGTGTAGGTGCCGGCGATATAGGAACTGGAGCCCTTGGTCCTGCCCTGTCTGAGAAAGTCGGCGCCCAGCCAGGTGACGCCGACGCGGCCGAAGCGCGTGAAGCCGGTTTCGACGCCCCAGTTCTGGCCGAACTGGTAGCCGGCGAAGATCTTGGCATCGGCCTTCCATGCATCGACGACCCTGTTCTCGGCAGCCGCCACGCCGATGCCGACATAGGCATGCGGCGCTGTGCTGGCGGTGGTCTGGGCCTGGGTCTGGGCCTGGGCGGCGCCGATGGCGCACACGCCTGCCAGCAAAGCAAACATCAGATGTTTCATGTCTCTTCCTTTTCTATTGTTGGCGAGCTTAGAAGCCAAACTTCAGGCCAGCGTTGAGGACGTGGTTTTTTGGTCCGTTGTCAGGGCGCTTGCCGTTTCGTTCGAGTTCGGCATACAGGGACACGTGCTCGGTCAGCTTCGATTGCAGTCCCACTGCGGCATACAGGCCGTTGTCGTTTTCCTTGAAGTTCCAGCCCGGCGCCTGGCTCGAGTACTTCTGCTCGCTGTGAGCCAGGCCGAGCTTGCCGTACACCGAGGAGCGTTCAGTGAGCGGGAAGGTGTACTTGGCGGCCGCGTAGAAGCTCGAAGCTTTCAGATGGGTATAAGTAAAGTCGTTAGCGCCTTGCGGAACATAAAAGCCGGTGCTGCCCAGCCAGGAATAGCCAGCCTCGACACCCCAGGTCTGGTCGAAGTCATAGCCGCCGAAGATCTTGGTCGTGCGCTTGCGGTCGTTCGTGATGGAGTCCTTGACCATGCCCGTGCCGATGCCGATATAGGCATGCGGCGCATCGGCGACGGTGGGAATGGCGGAAGTGGTCTGGGCCTGGGAGGCCCCCATGGCAACGACCCCTGCGAGCACTGCGAACAGCGTCTTTTTCATTGTTTTTCCTTATGAGTGGTTTTTACTGTGCCCCGATGCACCCGCATCGCGGCTGGAAAAACGATAGCAGCTTGTTTCTTTTGAAAAACTGTCTGATTGGTAAGAATCTGTTACCGGTGTGCATACAAATGACTCAAAAGTCAGATATGCATATTGTCGAGAAATGGGAAATGCGAGACGTTGGTTGCTGTAGGCAGAGCGTTGCCGGCAGATGAGCAGGGCGAGTTTGTTGCGGATGCTTACAACTTTCAAGATAAGGCGGCGGCTTCCGGGAAGGACAGCCCTGGTTGGCTAGCCCGGCATGTCATCAAACCGTTAAATTCCCGTCATCTTCCTGACATACCCGTCAACTATCCTGCGCAGCGATTCCCGCGCCGCTGGTGCGGTCCACTGACCTGATCTGGAGTGTTGACGAATGAATGCGCGAATGAATGCGAATGCCGATGCCGACCTGTCCCGCCGCCGCCTGCTGCGCCTGCTGGGCGCTACCCCGATGCTGCCGATCGGCGCCGGCACCGTGGGCGCCATGCTCGCCGGCTGCGGCGGTGGCGACGACAGCCCAGTAACCACCGCGCCGACGAACCCGACCCCGCCGGTGGCCGTGACCCTGGCCGGCGTTTCGTTCAGCTCGATGGCGGCGCCGTCGCTGAGCAATGCGGCGGCAATGGCCACTACTTCGGTCGCATCGACCATGAGCGTCAATTTCAGCGACAGCAGCAAGCTCGATTTCAAGCTGTCCTACCAGCCCTTCTTCATCACCGGCGACATGGTCCCGAACGGCAGCGGCGGCACCATCCTGGCCGGCGGCTACTACGACATCAACAACAAGCCGATCATCGACACCACCGTGGCCGGCAAGGAGCGCCAGTTCTTCTCGGACTCGCCGGACGGCACCTCGCTCTTGAGCGTGCCGAACGCGAAAGTGAGCGGCGTGAAGGGCAACACCGTGTTCGCGGTCGTCCAGTTCGAATACACCACCTGGGCGCAGGACGGCAAGACCGACATGTACGGCAAGCTGCCGTCGCCGATCGCCGTGCTGACCCTGGACCAGGACCCGGCCAACGGCAAGCTGACCCTGGTGAAGTACCACAACGTCGACACCTCGGGCGTGAACGGCCTGTGGATCACCTGCGGCGCCAGCCTGTCGCCGTGGGGCACCCATCTGTCGAGCGAGGAGTACGAGCCGAACGCCTTCACCGCCGCCACCGACGCCCAGTTCAAGGGCTTTTCGAAGAGCCTGTACGGCGACGAGGCCAAGGCCAACCCCTACAACTACGGCCACCTGCCGGAAGTGACGGTCAATGCCGACGGCACCGCCAGCATCAAGAAGCACTACTGCATGGGCCGCATCTCGCACGAACTGGTGCAGGTCATGGGCGACAACCGCACCGTGCTGATGGGCGACGACGCCACCAACAGCGGCTACTTCGTGTTCGTCGCCGACAAGGAGAAGGACCTGTCGAGCGGCACCCTGTACGTGGCCAAGGTCGGCGCCGGCTTCTCGGTGGACCCGGCCGCCGCCGCCGCGCCGCTCACCTGGATCAAGCTGGGTTCCGCCACCAGCGACGAGATCCGCTCGCTGGCCGCATCGATCAAGGCCACCGACATCATGGACGTCAAGACCGTCGACCCGGCGGACGCGACTTATACCAAGGTCACCGCCAACGGCCGCGTCGAGTGGATCAAGCTGAAAGCCGGCATGGAAAAGGCCGCCGCCTTCCTCGAAACCCACCGCTATGCCGCGCTGGTCGGCGCCTCGATGGGCTTCACCAAGATGGAAGGTACGACCGTCAACCTGAAGGACAAGATCGCCTACTCGGCACTGGCCAACTGCAACAACTCGATGGTGGCCGGTAACGCGCTGAACGTGCCGGGCAACGGCATCTCGATCCCGAAGACCCTGACCGCCGGCGCCGTGATGGCGCTGAACCTGAAGGGCGGCCAGAAGGACACCGCGGGCAACGCCATCAACAGCGAGTGGATGCCGGTCGATACCAAGGCCCTCTTGATTGGCGAAGACATCGCCGCCGACACCCTCGGCAATACCGCGAACCCGGACAAGATCGCCAGCCCGGACAACCTGAAGTTCTCGGAAAAGATGCGCACCCTGTTCATCGGCGAGGACAGCGGCAACCACGTCAACAACTTCCTGTGGGCCTACAACGTCGACACCAAGCAGCTGTCGCGCATCCTGTCGACGCCGGCCGGCGCCGAGTCGACCGGCCTGCACGCGGTGGACGACATCAACGGCTGGACCTACATCATGAGCAACTTCCAGCACCCGGGCGACTGGGGCGGCATCCATGCAAACGTGAAGGGCACGCTGGACCCGCTCATCAAGGCGAACTACAAGGACAAGTTCGGGGCGGCTGTGGGTTACCTGACTGGTGAGCTTACGCAGTTCAAGCTGGCGAAGGCGTAAGTAGTACCACCGCACTAAAAACCGTCATTCCCGCGAAAGCGGGAATCCATACTGAAGCAGCGTATACGCACACTCAGCATGGATTCCCGCCTTCGCGGGAATGACGTTTGGACGGTAACACTTAGAAAAGGGTGGTGAACTCTCTCGCCGCGGCAAACGGATCCTCAGCCAGATAAACACTGCTGATCGCCGCCACCATATCCGCCCCCAGGTCCACCAGCGGCCGCGCATTCTCCACCGTCATCCCGCCAATTACCACCACCGGCACCCGCAGCTGTACCTTCGCCCGGGCCACGATCTGCGGCGAGGTACTCACCTCGTACACCTTCACGCGCGACGGATAAAAGCCGCCGAAGGCGACATAGCTCGCGCCCGCATCCTCGGCTGCCCGTGCCAGCGCGAATTCGCCGTAGCATGAAGCACCGACGATCTTCGACGGTCCGAGCGCGGCACGCACCGCAGCCACCGGCACATCGCTGCCGCCCACATGCACGCCGTCCGCATCCAGCGCAAGGCACAGGTCCAGATGGTCGTTGATGACCAGCGGCCGGCCGTGCCGGCGGCACAGGACGAGCAGGGCGGCCGCCTGTTCCCGGCGTAGTTCCGGGGCAGCCGCCTTGTTGCGGTACTGGACCAGCGCGGCGCCGGCTTTCAGCGCCTGGTCCGTCACCGCCAGCAGCCGGTCCGTGTCCGCCCAGTCGGGCGTGACCAGATACAGTCCTCTCATCTTCATGCTCCCCGATGTTCGATCCGGCGCGGAATCCGCTGGCCGCCGCTGATCGCATACGCATCCGCCAGCGACTGGTTGCAGGCGCGCTGGGCGCGGTCGAGCGCCTGCGCCATCGGGTCGCCCAGGGCCAGGCGTGCGGCCAGGCTGGAAGCCAGGGTGCAGCCGCTGCCGTGAAAGTCGCCGGGCAGGCGCGGCCAACGCCAGTCGCGCACGCCGTCGCGGCTGTGCCAGCGGTTGACGACTTCGTCCCCAGGGCCATGCCCGCCGGTCACCAGCAGGTGCGGACAGTCGATCGCGCCGAGCGCCGCCGCCTCCGGCAGGTTCGGCGTAACCACCGTCGCTACCGCCAGCAGCGGCGCCAGCGCCGCCACCGCATTGCCGCGCACGAGCGGGTCGCCGCGGCCGCTGGACAGCACCGGGTCGAGCACCACCGGCAGCGTCGGCGTGCGCGCACGCAGCAGCTGGACGATACAGGCGATCGTTTCGGCATTCGCCAGGCTGCCCGGGATGCCGATCTTGACCGCGCGGATCGGCATGCTGTCGACCAGCAGCATGGCCTGGCGCGCGAGCAGGGCGGCATCCACCGGCACAACCTCGTGCACCCGCTCGTTGTCCTGCACCGTCAGCGCCGTCACGATGGGCAGCGCATGCGCACCCTGGGCAGCGATGGCTTCGATATCGGCCTGGATACCGGCCCCACCGGACGGGTCGAGACCGGAAAAGACGAGCACGCAGGGCCGCATATTATTCAGCACCATTGACTCTCCCCGCCATCGGCGACGAAGGCGACGCCGCGAAGCGCCGCGGCATGCGTCCCGCCAGCCAGGCTTCGCGGCCGGCTTCCACCGCGAGGCGCATCGCGCGCGCCATGCGCACCGGGTCCCGGGCCAGGGCGATGGCGCTGTTCATCAGCACGCCGTCGCAGCCCAGCTCCATGGCGATGGCCGCATCCGAGGCCGTGCCGACGCCGGCATCGACCAGCACCGGCACCTTCGCCTGCTCGACGATCAGCGACAGGTTCCACGGGTTCAGGATGCCCATGCCGGAGCCGATCAGGGATGCCAGCGGCATCACGGCCGCCACGCCGAGGTCTTCCAGCATGCGCGCCTGGATCGGGTCGTCGCTGCAGTAGACCATCACGTCGAAGCCGTCGCGCACCAGCTCCTCGGCGGCGCGCAGGGTCTCCGGCATGTTGGGGAACAGGGTCCTTTCGTCGCCCAGCACCTCGAGTTTGACGAGCTTGTGCCCGTTCAGCAGTTCGCGCGCCAGCTGCAGCGTGTACACCGCATCCCTGGCCGTGTAGCAGCCGGCGGTGTTGGGCAGGATGGTGTAGCGCGAGGGCGGCACCGCATCAAGCAGGTTGGGGGCGTGCGGGTCCTGGCCGATGTTCACGCGGCGGATCGCCACGGTGACGATCTCGGCGCCCGAGGCGGCGGTGGCGGCCGCGGTCTGCTCCAGGTCGCGGTACTTGCCGCTTCCGACCAGCAGGCGCGATTGGTATTCCTTGCCGGCGATGACGAGCGGCCGGTCCTTCTTGTCGTTCATGTGTTCTCCGATTCTTTAACGGTTCAACCGCCGCCGATGGCGCGCACCACGTCCACGCGGTCGAGGGGGCGAAGCAGGGTGCTGCGCCAGTGCTCGCGCGGCACCACGCGGCGGTTCACGGCCAGGGCCAGCGCTTGGCCGGACAGGCCCAGCGACTCCACCAGCGCGTGCAGGCTGGCCGCGCCCGGGAGCGCGTGCGGGACGCCATTCAGTTCGATTTCCAGCATGCTCAAGTCCTTTGATACAGCTCGGCGCCCTTGCGCACGAACTCCACCGCCTTTTCCTGCATGCCGGCGGCCGCGTAGTCGCGCACCTCCTGCGTGATCTTCATCGAGCAGAAATGCGGCCCGCACATCGAGCAGAAGTGGGCCACCTTGGCGGCGTCCTTCGGCAGGGTCTCGTCGTGGAAGGCGCGCGCCTTGTCCGGATCGAGGCCGAGGTTGAACTGGTCTTCCCAGCGGAATTCGAAGCGCGCTTTCGATAAGGCGTTGTCGCGGATCTGCGCGCCCGGATGGCCCTTGGCCAGGTCGGCCGCGTGGGCCGCGATCTTGTAGGTGATGATGCCGTCCTTGACGTCGTCCTTGTCGGGCAGGCCCAGGTGCTCCTTGGGCGTCACATAACAAAGCATGGCGGTGCCATACCAGCCGATGTTGGCGGCGCCGATGCCGGAGGTGATGTGGTCGTAGCCGGGCGCGATGTCGGTGGTCAGCGGGCCCAGGGTGTAGAAGGGCGCTTCATGGCACTGCGCCAGCTGCAGGTCCATGTTCTCCTTGATCAGGTGCAGCGGCACATGGCCCGGGCCCTCGATCATGGTCTGCACCTCGTGCTTCCATGCCAGCTGCGTGAGTTCGCCAAGGGTGCGCAGCTCGGCCAGCTGGGCGCCGTCGTTGGCGTCGTAGATGGAGCCGGGACGCAGGCCGTCACCCAGGCTGAAGGCGACGTCGTAGGCCTTCATGATCTCGCAGATTTCCTCGAAGTGCGTGTACAGGAAGGATTCCTTGTGATGCGCCAGGCACCACTTGGCCATGATCGAGCCGCCGCGCGAGACGATGCCGGTAAGCCGGTCCGCCGTCATCGGAATGAAGGGCAGGCGCACGCCGGCGTGAATGGTGAAGTAGTCGACGCCTTGCTCCGCCTGTTCGATGAGGGTGTCACGGTAGATCTCCCAAGCCAGCTCCTCGGCCTTGCCGTTCACCTTTTCCAGCGCCTGGTAGAGCGGCACGGTGCCGATCGGGACAGGGCTGTTACGGATGATCCATTCGCGGGTCTCGTGGATGTGCTTCCCGGTCGAGAGATCCATGACCGTATCGCCGCCCCAGCGGATGGCCCAGGTCATCTTCTCGACCTCTTCGCCAATCGAGCTGGTGACGGCCGAATTGCCGATGTTGGCATTGATCTTCACGAGGAAGTTGCGGCCGATGACCATCGGCTCGGATTCCGGATGGTTGATGTTGGCTGGCAGGATGGCGCGTCCACGGGCGATCTCGTCGCGCACGAATTCGGGCGTGATCTCGGGCGGGATCGCTGCGCCGAAGGACTGGCCGGGATGCTGGCGGCCCAGCATGGCAGCCATCTTCCTGCCTGTCGGGCCGGCCTTGGTGAGGCTTTCGAGGTACTCGCGGCGCCGCAGGTTTTCGCGGATGGCAGCGAATTCCATCTCGGGCGTGACGATGCCCTGCCGCGCGTAGTGCATCTGGGTGACGCTGCGGCCGCCGGCGGCACGGCGCGGTGTGCGCTGCAGGTCGAAGCGGAGCCCGGCCAGCTGCGGGTCTTTCAAGCGCGCCTGGCCGTAGGCGGACGAAGGGCCGGGCAGCTCGATGCTGTCGCCGCGCTCGCGGATCCAGCCGGCGCGCGGACAGGGCAGGCCGGCGCGGATGTCGATGCGTATGTCCGGATCGGTATAGGGTCCGGAGGTGTCGTAGACCCAGACCGGCGGGTTCGGTTCGAGACCGAAGGACGCGGACGTGGGCGACTGGTGGATCTCGCGCATCGGCACCCGGATGTCGGGCCGCGAGCCGGTCACGTAGACCTTGCGCGAGTTGGGGAGAGGCGTCACGGCCGCGGCATCGACCGTGGCGCTGGCGGACAGGAATTTCGGATCGGCGTTCAAGTGCACTCCTTGGCTACGAGAGATCGGCGATCCAGCTCGGAGGAGTGCAAAGATTGCGTATGCACGGGGCATGCGCGGACTCTGTAGCTTCCCTTCGCTGGCATTATCCAGATCAGGTTCGGAGGGTATTTCTCACCCGCGCCTTTGAAAGCGCAGGACCCCTAGCGTTGTTGCCACCTCGTGTAGAGGCGACGGGCGGAGTGTACGTTGGATTTCGAACAATGGCAATGCGGTGTGAGAATGCGCGCATTTTGGTGGGGGCCGAGCTGATACTCTTCTGCCGATGAACAGCATGACTACCTTGCGCGGCCTCGTATGTGCGCTGCTTGCCCTGCATGCCGCGGCATCCGAGGCATGCTATGTCCCGCCGGCCAGGCAACTGATCCCGCCTGAGGAACAGCTCGTGACGGCAACGGATGTCGCGGTCGGGCAGGTCATCAGCGCCACGCCGATGGGCGATTACCTGGTCGAATACCGTTTCCTGACGCTGGAACAGCTCGCGGGACCTGGCCAGAAAGTGTTCACGGTGATGGGTGGTCCCGCAGGGTTCAACAACAAGGATTCGACGTTCAATAATCATGGGGACTTCGCGTTCTGGGCCCGCGGCGGCGGCCGTACGATGAACGGTTCCGACTGCGTCATCCGCCCCGGCTTCGTGGTTGGCAACAGCTACCTCATGATCCTCGACTCGCCGCCTACCTGGCGCAGTTACGAGAAGATCGAGATGGTCGACGGCAGGCTCAACGCCGACGATCAATGGCTGGCCTACGTCAAGCGGATGCTGATCGGCCGCGGCGCCGGCGGCGTCCCCGAGGACTACGAACGCATCGGACGCTTCATCTACGGCTTCCACCGGATCGTCACGCGCGATGACCTCGACCGCAAGGCGCTGGCGGCACAGCACGCACCTGGCGAACTGCTGCTGCGCGCGGGCTGGCTGGCCGACGAGTTCGATCGCATCGTCAACAATGCCCTGCGGGTACCGGATGCGCAGCTCGACGCCACGCTACGCGAGGCAGGCGAGGTCCACGCGGCGCTGCAGGCCTGGCGCGACGGCGCCACCCGCCCATCATCTCAAGGAGAATAAGCATGTTCGACCGTCTCAAACGCAGTTTTAATCTCGTCGGCGCCAGCGCCCAGGTCCTCAGGCAGGACAAACACCTGATGCTATTCCCCATCATTTCTGCCTTCGCACTGATGTTCGTGCTCGCGGCCTTCGCACTGCCGCTGCTCGGCCTGGGCTCGATCGACGGCATCGGCAAGGGCGGCGCGTATTCGGCAGCCTTCCTGTTCTACATCGTCCAGTACTTCGTCATCTTCTACTTCAACACGGCACTGGTCGGCGCGGTCATGATCCGGCTCGACGGCGGCAGCCCGACCCTGGGCGACGGCCTGCGCATTGCCAACGAGCGCTTCGGCGCCATCCTGGGCTATGCCGTCATTTCCGCCACCGTCGGCGTGATCCTGCGCGCGATCCAGGAGCGGGTCGGCTTCATCGGCCGCATCGTCGCCGGCCTGCTCGGCGCCGGCTGGGCCGTCGCCACCTTCCTGGTCGTGCCGGTGATCGTGAGCGGCGATCGCGGCGCGATGGCCTCGATTTCCGAAAGCACGGACCTGCTCAAGCGGACCTGGGGCGAGAACGTGGCCGGCCAGGTCGGGCTGAACGTCGCATTCAGCCTGCTGTACTTCGGCCTGGTGGCTGCCGCCGTCATGCTGGCACTGCTGCTGGCCACGACGGCCGCCGCGCCCTTGCTGTACCTGCTGGTCGCCGTGGTCGTGGTCGTGGCCTTCCTCGGCTGCATGCTCGTGCACGCCACGCTGTCCGGCATCTATTCGGCCGTGCTGTACCGCTATGCCGTCGGCGGCAGCGATGCGCCCGGCTTCGGCCGCGATGTGCTGGCGTCGGCCTTCCAGCAAAAATCCTGAGCTGACGCGGATTTGGTGCGATACTAACGGCCCTGAGGTTCGAGCCCGCAAGCGGGCCAAGTATCGCAATGCCCACCCTGACCCATCTTCTCGTCTATCCGATCAAATCCTGCGGCGGCATTGCCGTGCGGGAGGCCACGCTGCTCGAGTCCGGCCTGCAGGCTCAGGGCGTGCATGACCGCGAGTGGATGCTGGTGACGGAAGACGGCCAGTTCCTGAGCCAGCGCGAACATCCGCGCATGGCGCTGATCCGGCCGCTGCCGGAAGGGGGCAAGCTGCGCGTCAAGGCACCCGGGATGGGCGACCTGCTGCTGCCGCTGGCCCGCGAAGCCGTGCCCGAGACTCTGCTCCGCACCGTGCAGATCTGGGACGATACCGTGCGCGCGGTGGATGCGGGCGACGTCGCCGCCGACTGGTTCGCGCAGGCGATCGGCGTCAGGCAGCCGGTCAGGCTCGTGCGCTTCCACCATGACGTGGTCCGGCCCACCAGCGTCAAGTGGACCGGCGGCATGCCCTCGCAAACCCGCTTCGCCGACGGCTACCCGCTGCTGCTGATCGGCCAGTCCTCGCTCGACGACCTGAATGGGCGCCTGCGCGCGGCCGGAAGGTCCACGCTGCCGATGGACCGCTTCCGGCCGAATCTCGTGGTCGACGGCCTGGAGGCTTTCGAAGAGGACTACCTTGCCTCGCTCAGCACTGGCTCGGCCGAGATCCGCCCGGTCAAGCCCTGCGCGCGCTGCCCGATTCCCTCGATCGACCAGGCTACCGGCATCCCCGGCCCGGACCCCCTCGACATCCTGCAGACCTACCGCGCCAATCCGCGCATGGACGGCGCCGTCTGCATGGGCATGAATTGCATCGTGTCGGCCGGCGCCGGCAGCCTGCTGCGGGTGGGGCAGGAGCTGGCGGCCGAACTGGCGTTCTGACAACGCTTTCAAGCAGATTCCGCTTGCAATACCGCCGAGTTGGCGTAATGTTAGAGGTAATTGCTGAAAGGAATGTCATGCACGAGCAGCAGGGCGCCAGTGTGCGCGAACTCATGGCGGAGAATGCCGCGCTGCGCAGGCAGCTCGCGAGCCTGATCGACCAGGCCGAGAGCAACCACGCGATCATGATGCGCCACCAGGCCTTCGACCTCGATATCGTGGGCGCCGGCAGCTTCCAGGAGCTGGTTGCCACCATCTTCCGCCAGCTGCCCATCGTCTCCAGCCTCGACATCGTGACGCTGTCGCTGGTCGACACCGGCGCCGACATCTTCACGGTCATGCACAAGCTGGGCGTGGATTTCGACGCGCTGCCCAACCTGCTGTTCCATGAACACCCCGAAGAGCTGGGCTTCGAAATCGAGCCGGGCCCGGGGTGCAGCCGCTTGCCGCGTCCGCGCCTGCTGCCCTACCACCCGGTCAGCCATGCGATGGCCTTCCCGCTTCCGCCGGCCGGCCTGGCCAGCGTCGCGCTGGTGCCCCTGATCCGCAACCGCCGCCTGATCGGCAGCCTGAACCTGGGCAGCCGCGACCCCAGCCGCTTCACGCCGCTGCTGGGCACCGACTTCGTCGAGCACATGGGATCGATCATCGCGATCTGTCTCGAGAACGTGATCAGCAACGAGATGCTGAAGTACATCGGCCTGACCGATGCGCTGACCGGCGTCTACAACCGCCGCTACATGGACCGCCGCCTGGTCGAGGAAGTCGCGCGGGCGCGCCGCCAGTCCTACCGCCTGTCCTGCATGTACATCGACGTCGATCACTTCAAGCAGGTCAACGATACCTATGGCCACCAGGCCGGCGACGACGTGCTGCGCGAAGTGGCCTCGCGCATCAAGGCCGAGCTGCGCATGTCGGATGCGCTGGGCCGCTTCGGCGGCGAGGAATTCGTGGTGCTGCTGATCGACGCCGACCTGGAGAGCGCCGGCGTGGTGGCGCAGCGCATCCGCGCCAGCGTGGCGAACCAGCTGTTCCTGCTGGCGGAAGGGCAGGGCCTGGCGGTGACGGTGTCGATCGGGGTGGCGGCGCTGGGCGAGTCCGGGCACGAACTTGCAATCGAGGATGCGGCCACGGCGCTGGTGGCGCAGGCCGACCAGGCCTTGTATCAAGCGAAGCAGAACGGCCGGGACCAGGTGGTCGCGTCAACGTAGCAAGCGTCCCTCGGCGCGCGACACCGCCATTCCGGTCCCGCGCAGCACCACCACATCCCCCGCCCGCAGCTCGGTATCCTCATCCGGCTCGATGCGCTGGTTGCCGCGCCTGACCGCCGTCACTTCTGCGCCCACTTCATCCAGTCCGAGGTCGCCCACACAGCGTCCGACCCCGCCGGCATCCTCGTTCAGCACCACCGAGTGCAGGCGCACGTAGCTGTGCTCCGGGTCTTCGCGGACATCGCCGGCGCCGTGGAAGAAGCCGCGCAGCGAGGCATAGCGTTCGTCGCGCGCGGCCTGCACCCGGTGCACCACGCGGCGCAGCGGCACGCCCATCACCACCAGCGCGTGCGAAGCCAGCATCAGGCTCGATTCCAGCGCCTCCGGCACCACCTCGGTGGCGCCGGCCCGTTTCAGGATATCGAGTTCGGTGTCGTCATGGGCGCGGACGATCACCGGCAGCTTGGGCGCCAGCTCGTGCACCAGGTGCAGCACCTTGATCGCCAGGCGGGTGTCGGCAAAGGTGATCACCAGTGCGCTGGCGCGGTTGATGCCGGCCGCGATCAGGGCCTCCCTGCGCGAGCAGTCGCCGTAGGAGACGTTGGCGCCGGCCGACCGCGCTTCCTGCACCCGTTCGGGGTCGAGGTCGAGCGCATACCAGGGCAGCTTTTCCTCGGACAGCAGGGTGGCCAGGCTTTGCCCGCTGCGCCCGAAGCCGGCGATGATCACGTGCTTCTGCGCCGCCATCGTGCGGCTGGCGATCTGGGTCAGCTGCAGCGACTGCAGCATCCATTCGTTGGAGGCCATCTTCATGACCAGCTTGTCGCTGTTGGCGATCACGAAGGGCGCCAGCAGCATCGACAGCACCATCGCCGCCAGCACCAGCTGGATCAGGAAGGGATCGATCAGCTTCGAGCCCGAGGCCAGGTTCAGCAGCACGAAGCCGAATTCGCCCGCCTGGGCCAGCGCAAGGCCGGTGCGCATGGCCACGCCGTCGGAGGAGCCAAAGGCCTTGGCCAGCGCCGCGATCAGGGCGAACTTGAGCATCACCGGCAGCACCAGCAGCGCCAGCACGATCCACCAGTTGCGCATGACCAGCTCCAGGTTGAGCAGCATGCCGATGCTGATGAAGAACAGCCCGAGCAGCACGTCACGGAAAGGCTTGATGTCCTCTTCCACCTGGTGCTTGTATTGGGTCTCGGAGATCAGCATGCCCGCAACAAAAGCGCCCAGCGCCATCGACAGGCCGGCGCGCTCGGTGATCCAGGCCGCGCCCAGCGTCACCAGCAGCAGGTTGAGCATGAACAGCTCCTGCGAGCGGCGCTTGGCGACGATGGTGAACCAGCGCCGCATCCACTTCTGGCCGAAGAACAGCAGCAGCGCCAGCACGCCGGCGGCCTTCACGCCCGCCCAGGCCAGGTTCATCGCCAGCTCCTCGGCCGGCCGCGCCAGCGAAGGAATCAGGATCAGCAGCGGCACCACCGCCAAATCTTGAAATAGCAGGATCCCGATGATGCGCCGTCCGTGCTCGCTCTCCAGCTCGAGGCGCTCGGTCAGCATCTTGGAGACGATCGCGGTGGACGACATGGCCAGGGCGCCGCCCAGCGCCAGGGCGGCCTGCCAGCCGATGTTCAGCGGCGGCGGCAGGCGCGGCGCCACGAACGCGGCCAGCACGGTGATCAAAATGGTCAGGGTCACCTGGGCCAGCCCGAGCCCGAACACGATGCGGCGCATGGCACGCAGCTGGGCCAGGGAGAATTCGAGGCCGATCGAGAACATCAGGAAGACCACGCCGAATTCGGCCAGCGCGTGGGTGGTGGGGCCGTTGTCGGCCAGCTGCAGGGCGTGCGGTCCGATCAGGACGCCGACGGCCAGGTAACCCAGCATCGGGGGCAGGTGGAGCATCCGGAACGCGACCACGCCGAGAACCGCGCTGCCCAACAAAAGGAGGGTAAGTTCAAGGCCGGATGTCATGCGGAGCGTCGTTCAGGTCCTGTAAATATCTGCATTCGGTTACATCTGGCAAGTTTTTTGCTTTCTCAATTCGGCTATACTTCCACCATGAGTGTAACCGATGAAAAAATAATGCTGACAAGTTTTGACGAGACCCAGGCGAAACGCGCTCTGGAGCTGGCCCGCGAGACCCTCGACATCGAAGCCGAGGCGATCCACAAGCTCACCGCGCGCCTCGGCCAGGACGACAGTCTGCCGCGCGCGGTGGCCTTGATGCTGGCCTGCAAGGGCCGCGTGGTCGTGTCGGGAATCGGCAAATCGGGTCATATCGGCCGCAAGATCGCCGCCACCCTGGCCTCGACCGGCACCCCGGCGCTGTTCCTGCACCCGGCCGAAGCCGCCCACGGCGACCTCGGCATGGTCACCCCGCAGGACGTGCTGATCGCGATCTCGTACTCCGGCGAAAGCGCCGAGCTGGCGGTGGTCATTCCGGCCGTCAAGCGCATGGGCGTGCCCGTCATCGGTATCTCTGGCAAGCCTTCCTCGCGCCTGGCGCAGGTGTCCGACGTCCACCTCGACGTCTCGGTCGAGAAGGAAGCCTGCCCGCTGAACCTGGCGCCGACCGCCTCCACCACCGTCACCCTGGCGCTGGGCGATGCCCTCGCCGTGGCGCTGCTGGAGCTGCGCGGCTTCAAGTCGGAAGATTTCGCGCTGTCGCACCCGGGCGGCGCCCTCGGACGCAAGCTGCTCACCCACGTGCGCGACGTCATGCGCAGCGGCGACGCCGTGCCGAAGGTCAAGCCGGATGCGCCGCTCACCGAAGCCCTGCTGGAAATCTCGCAGAAGGGCATGGGTATGACCGCCATCGTCGACGATGCCGGCCACCCGGTCGGCGTGTTCACCGACGGCGACCTGCGCCGCCTGTTCGAAAAGACCCACGATTTCAGCAAGCTGACCATCCGCGACGTCATGCACGCGAACCCGCGCCGCATCCATCCGGAACAGCTGGCGGTCGATGCCGTCGCCGTGATGGAAGAATTCCGCATCAACCAGATGCTGGTGACCGACCACGACGACGTATTGGTCGGCGCCCTGCACATCCACGACCTGACCCGCGCCAAGGTGATCTGATGGTGACGCAACTGGAACACATGCAGCGCGCGGCGCGCGTCAAAGTCATGATCTTCGACGTCGACGGCGTGCTCACCGACGGCAGCCTGACCTACGACGCCAACGGCGAAATCACCAAGACCTTCTATGTGCTGGACGGCCTCGGCATCCAGCTGCTGAACCGCACCGGCGTGCAGACCGCCATCATCAGCGCGCGCAACTCGCCCATCGTGGTGAAGCGCGCAGCGGATCTCGGCATCACCCACGTGTTCCAGGGCCAGCACGACAAGCGCCTCGCCTTTGCCGAGCTGCTGGCGAAGACCGGCGTGACGGCCGAGGAGTGCGGTTACATCGGCGACGACGTGATCGACCTGCCGCTGTTCACGCGCGTCGGCCTTGCCGTCACGGTACCAAGCGGGCATCCGGAAGTGCAGTACCGCGCCCACTACGTGACGAAGAATCCGGGCGGCCGAGGCGCCGTGCGCGAAGTCTGCGACATGGTGATGCGCGCCCAGGGCACCTACGAACAGGCATTGGCACCGTACTTTGGATAATCTGACGCAGCCCATGGCGACCACCACCTACGTCAACAAGCGTACCGCGCACCGCTGGCGGCTGCTGGCACTGATGCTGGCGGCGGTGTTCTTCGCCTTCGGCAGCTTCTGGCTGGTGCAGGTGATGCGCGGCGAAGGCGATGCGCACCGCGTCGACGTGGGCAACGATCCCGACTACATCATCGACAACTTCAGCTTCGTGCGCATGTCGGAGGCCGGCCAGCCGAAATACGTGATCTCGGGCGAGCGCCTGACCCATCGCCCCTCGGACAACACCTCGCTGATCGACAAGCCGGTGGTGCAGAGCATGAGCCCCGACCGTCCGCGCATGACCATCACGGCGAATACCGCCCGCGTGAACCAGGACCAGAACCAGATCGACCTGGCCGGCAACGTCGACATCACGCGCCCGGCCGGCAAGACCACGGATCCGCTGCGCATCCGCACCGAGGCGCTGACCGTGCTGCCGGACGAAGACATCGCAAAGACCGACAAACCGATCGAGATGAAGCTCGGCGCTTCTTCCGCAACCGGCGTCGGCATGGTGGCCAACAACGCCACGCAGCAACTGACGCTGGGTGGGCGCGGCCGGATCATCTCTCCGCCGCGCAGCGCACGCTGACAGGACAACTGAAAGGACTCGCATCCAATGAAAAAAATATTCGCCGTCGCCGTGCTGTCGCTGGCAAGCCTGACCGCCACCGCTGAGCGGGCCGATTCGCTCAAGCAGGCGCAGGTCGACTTCGACAACGGCCACCTCGACGAAGTCACCCAGACCCGCACCCTGACCGGCAACGTCGTGCTGACGCGCGGCACCCTGCTGATCAAGTCGGACAAGGCGGTCATGAAGGAATCGCCCGAGGGCTACATGATCCTGATCCTGACGGCCGCGCCGGGCAAGGTCGCGACCTTCCGCCAGAAGCGCGACGGCGGCCCCGACCTGTGGACCGAGGGCCAGGCCCAGCGCATCGAATACGACGAGCGCACCGAAGTGGTCAAGCTGTTCGCAAATGCGGTGGTCAAGCAGCTCGAAGGCAAGCGCATGACGAGCGAGGTGAACGGTCCCTTCATCTCCTACGACAACCGCACCGAGCAGGCCAACGTGCACAACGACGCCAGCGGCGAAAGCAAGCCGGGCGGCGGCCGCAGCACCATCATCATCGCGCCACGCCGCACTGCGCCCGCTGCCGCGCCGGCCGCAAGCACTTCCGCGGGAGCAGCCAAGCAATGATGGATGTCCACGCAGACGCCGCCGCCATCACGGGCAGCGGCAGCACCCTGGTCGTCAAGGGACTGCAGAAGAGCTACGGCAAGCGCCTGGTGGTGCGCGACGTGTCGCTGCAGGTCGCCTGCGGCGAAGTGGTCGGCCTGCTCGGTCCGAACGGCGCCGGCAAGACGACCTCGTTCTACATGATCGTGGGCCTGGTGCCGGCCGATGCCGGCGCCATCGTCATCAACGGTACCGACATCACGAGCCTGCCGATCCACCGCCGCGCCAACCTCGGCCTGTCCTACCTGCCGCAGGAAGCCTCGGTGTTCCGCAAGCTGACGGTGGAGGAGAACATCCGCGCCGTGCTGGAACTGCAGCGCGAGAACGGCAAGCCGCTGTCCAAGAACCGCATCCAGGAACGCCTGGATGCCCTGCTGGCCGAGCTGCAGATCGAGAAGCTGCGCGAGAACCCGGCGCTGTCGCTGTCGGGCGGCGAGCGCCGCCGCGTGGAGATCGCGCGTGCGCTGGCCACCGATCCGCGCTTCGTGCTGCTGGACGAGCCCTTCGCCGGCGTCGACCCGATCGCCGTGATCGAGATCCAGCGCATCGTCCGCTTCCTGAAGGAGCGCGGCATCGGCGTCCTGATCACCGACCACAACGTGCGCGAGACGCTCGGCATCTGCGACCGCGCCTACATCATCAACCAGGGCGCGGTGCTTGCTTCCGGCCGTCCTGACGATATCATTGCCAACGAATCCGTACGCCGCGTCTACCTGGGTGAACATTTCCGGATGTAGTCATGAAACAGACGCTGCAACTCAAGACCTCACAGCACCTTGCGCTGACACCGCAACTTCAGCAGTCGATCCGGCTGTTGCAGCTGTCGACTCTCGAGCTGCACCAGGAACTCGAACAGGTGCTGGGCGAGAACCCGCTGCTCGAACGCCTCGACGATCCGCTCGACCGCTCGGTGCGCCTGCTGGCGGACGGCGCGATCAACAACGGCGCGTCGACGTCCACCACGCCTGACTCGCCGCCCGCCTCCAGCCAGGGCGAAGAGAATGGTGGCGGCAATGGCGAAGCCGAAGGCGGCGAGGGCGGCGAGGCCGGCGGCGCCGACCACGACATGGAATGGGGCGAGCCGGGCCGCGCGGGTTCCGGCGGCGGCGAGGAAGAGGACGGCCGCCCGCAGCTCGAGGCCAGCCCGGTCTCGCTGCGCGAACACCTGATGGAACAGGTGCGCATGACCTGCATCTCGCCGCGCGACTGCGCGCTGGTGGAGGTGGTGGTCGACGCCCTCGACGACAACGGCTACCTCGAAGAATCGCTGGACGAGCTGCATGCGCGCATGCCGGCCGAACTGGAGATCGAGTTCGACGAGCTGCGCACGGCTTTGTCTCTAGTGCAAAGCATGGACCCGCCCGGCGTGGGCGCACGCAGCGCCGCCGAATGCCTGGCGCTGCAGATCCGCCGCATGCCCGGCGTGCCGATGGTCACGCGGCGCATGGCGCTGGTCATCGTCGAACGCTACCTGACCTGGTTTGCCCAGCGCGAATTCAACAAGCTGAAGAAAGCCCTCGACTGCGACGACGAGGACCTGCGCGAAGCCCAGGCCGTGATCCGCCAGTGCAATCCGCACCCGGGTGCGGAATTCGCCTCCGACGTGTCGGACTTCGTGGTGCCGGACGTGATCGTGCGCCGCGCGAAGGACGGCTGGAGCGTGCAGCTGAATCCGGAAGTGATGCCGCGCCTGCGCGTGAACAGCCTGTACGCATCGCTGCTGAAGCAGGGGAAATCGGAATCGCAATTGAACGCGCAGTTGCAGGAAGCAAAGTGGCTCATCAAGAACATGCGCCAGCGCTTCGACACGATCTTGCGTGTAGCGCAAGCCATCGTCGACCGCCAACGGAACTTTTTTTCGCATGGCGCAGTTGCCATGCGGCCCCTTGTTTTACGTGAGATAGCTGATACACTAGGTCTACACGAGAGCACAATTTCTCGCGTCACAACTCAGAAATATATGCTGACGCCGCACGGCATGTTCGAGTTGAAGTACTTTTTCGGGAGTCACGTCGCGACCGAGGCCGGAGGAGAAGCATCCTCGACCGCGATACGGGCACTCATCGTACAACTCACAGGAGCAGAAGACCCCAAGAACCCTTTATCCGACAGCAAGATCGCGGAGATGCTAGGGGAACAGGGAATGGTTATCGCACGCCGCACGGTCGCGAAATACCGTGAGGCGCTGAAGATCCCGCCCGTCAGCCTCCGCAAATCCTTGTAATCACGCTGGCCAAGCAGCGCATCTTCAAAGGAGTGTGTGTATGAATCTCACTATCAGCGGACATCATCTCGATGTAACCCCAGCAATCCGTGAATACGTACAGAACAAGCTTGAACGCATTACCCGCCATTTCGATCAAGTGATCGACTCCCACGTCATCCTCTGCATAGACAATCTCACCGAGAAAGAAAAACGCCAGAAGGCCGAGATCAACTTGCGCGTTGCTGGGAAGATCGTTCACGTCGCCAGCGCAGCCCACGACTTGTACGCTGCGATCGACATGCTGATGGACCGCCTCGACCGGCAAGTCCAGAAGTACAAGCAGATGCTCCAGAATCACAGTCATACGGCACTGAAACGCATGGCCAACGAGACCGAAGAGGGAGGAGAAGCTGCCGCTGCAGCGTGACGATGCCGCTGGCGCAGCAAAGCAAGACAAAGGGCGCATTGGCGCCCTTTTCGTTTGGTGCACGCTAGAATGCCGTTTTCTCTTCTATAAATAAAAGAATCATGAGCGAATACGTGCAGACCCAGGTGGCCAATGGCACCGGCATCATTACCCTCGACCGGCCCAAGGCCCTGAACTCGCTGTCGCTGGAGATGGTGCGCGCACTCACGGAGACTTTACTGGCCTGGCGCGATGACGCAAGCGTCGATGCCGTCGTCATCGGCAGCACCAGCGAGAAAGCCCTGTGCGCCGGCGGCGACATCCGTTTCTTCCACCAGGCCGGCCATGCCACGGCCACCGGCGATAGTGCTCTGCTGGAAGACTTCTTTACCGAAGAATACGCACTGAACCACCTGATCCACTTTTATCCGAAGCCGTATATCGCGCTGATGGATGGCGTGGTGATGGGCGGCGGCATGGGCATTGCCCAGGGCGGCCCGGACAGCGGCCTGCGCATCGTGACCGAGCGCACGAAGATGGCGATGCCGGAAGTGAACATCGGCCTGTTCCCGGATGTGGGCGGCAGCCACTTCCTGTCGCATGCGCCGGGTGCGCTCGGCATGTACCTGGGGCTTACCGGCCTCACCATCGGCGCGGCCGATGCGCTGTATGTGGGCCTGGCCGACGTGTTCGTTCCCGCTGATCAATTGCCCGCACTGCAGGCGCTGATTGCATCGACGGCGGGCAAGCAACTCGCGTCGGCCATCCGTTCGTTCGCGGCACCCTTCGCGGCGCAAGCCGGCGCCAGCGAGCTCGAGGCGCAGCGTGCCCTGGTCGACAAGCACTTCGGTGCGTCGTCGGTGCCGGCCGTGATGGCCTCGCTGGAAGGCGATGCCAACCCGTTCGCGCAAAAGGCCCTGGCCGCGATGCGCCAGCGCTCGCCGCTGATGATGTGCGTGACGCGCGAGATGCTGGTGCGCGGCGCCGCCATGGACGTGGCCGGCTGCCTGCGCATGGAGCGCTCGCTCGTGCGCCGCAACTTCGAGCACGGCGAAGTGCTGGAAGGCGTGCGTGCGCTGGTGATCGACAAGGACAATGCGCCGAAGTGGAACCCGCCCACGCTCGATGAGGTGACGCCGGAGATGGTGGCGCGCTTCTTCGCGCCGGTGTGGCCGGACTGGGCGCATCCGCTGCGCCATCTCTGATGAAGCCGCACATGCCACCGGCCTGGCACGAACGCCTGGCCGGCTACCGCTGGTCTGCGCGGGACATCGGCTGCTCCGAGGCCGATGTGTTCCGTCTCGATGCCGATGGCGGGCCCAGCCTGTTCGTCAAGCGCGAAGAAGCTTCGCCGCTGTCGGAGCTGCGCGGCGAGGCCGAGCGCCTGCGCTGGCTGGCCGCGGCCGGCATCGCCTGTGCGCCGGTACTCGATCTCGCGGTGTTTGACGGCCACGACTGGCTCTTGCTCGGTGGCTTGCCTGGGCGCGATCTGCTGGCCTCAAGCATCGACCCCGCCGCTGGCGTCGTGCTGCTGGCGCAGGCATTGCGCGCTTTGCATGCGATCGATCCAACTAGCTGTCCCTTCGACCACCGCGCCAGCCTGCGCATCGCCCATGCGCGTGCACGCATGGCGGCCGGGCTGGTGGACGAGGACGACCTCGACGACGATAACCAGGGCCTCGCGCCCGCGCTGCTGTTCGCGCGGCTGGAGGCGCTGGCGCCGGCGTCGGAAGACCTGGTCGTCACGCATGGCGACGCCTGCCTGCCCAACCTCATCGTCGACGATACAGGGCGCTTTGCCGGCTGGATCGATTGCGGCCGCCTGGGCGTGGCCGACCGCTGGCAGGACCTGGCGCTGGCCGCGCGCGACATCGGCGAAGAGTGGGGCGAGGAGTGGATCGCGCCTTTCCTGCGCGCCTATGGCGTCGAGCCGGACGTCGGCAAAACCCGTTTCTACCGGCTGCTCGACGAATTTTTCTGAAGGTTTTCCGCTGATGCGTTGCAACATGCATACGCTTTTTGTGCGATGATTTCATCAGGCAATGAAATATTGCCGATAAAGCACAACAACAGAGGAGTCCGTTTTGTCGTTTCTGATCGTCCTGGCCGCACTGGCCTTCCTGATGGTGGCCGCCTACCGCGGCTACAGCGTCATTTTGTTCGCACCGATCGCCGCCCTCGGCGCGGTCCTGTTCACCGACCCGTCCGCCGTGGCCCCGGTCTTTTCCGGGATCTTCATGGAAAAGATGGTCGGCTTCGTCAAGCTCTACTTCCCCGTCTTCATGCTCGGCGCCGTGTTCGGCAAGGTGATCGAGATGTCCGGCTTCTCGAAATCCATCGTCCAGGCCGCGATCCGCTACATCGGCCGCTCGCGCGCGAATGCCGTGATCGTTGCCGTGTGCGCGCTGCTGACCTATGGCGGTGTGTCGCTGTTCGTGGTGGTGTTTGCCGTGTATCCGTTTGCGGCTGAGCTTTACCGCCAGAGCAATATTCCGAAGCGCCTGATGCCGGGCGCAATCGCGCTGGGCGCCTTCTCCTTCACCATGGATTCGCTGCCGGGTACCCCGCAGATCCAGAACATCATCCCGACCACCTTCTTCAAGACCACCGGCTGGGCCGCGCCGGTGCTGGGCACGATCGGCTCGCTGTTCATCATCGTGGTCGGCCTGGCCTACCTGGAATGGCGCCGCCGCGCGGCCATGGCCAAGGGTGAGGGCTATGGCGCCCACGCGGAAGCGGTTGAAGCAGCCGACACGCAGGCGCTGCCGCATCCGCTCGTCGCCATCCTACCGCTGGTGCTGGTGGGCGTGGCCAACTTCGTGTTCACCAAGATGATTCCGGTCTGGTATGGCGGCGATGCCTACACCGTGCCGGCGGAGGTGCTGCCGGGCGTGCACACGCCGGTGACGGCGACTGTGAAAACCGTGCTGGCGATCTGGTCGGTCGAAGCCGCGCTGCTGCTCGGCATCCTGCTGGTGCTGGCGACCGCCTTCCGCCGCGTCAGCCAGCGCTTTGCCGCAGGCTCCAAGGAAGCTGTCAGCGGCGCGCTGCTGGCGGCGATGAACACCGCATCCGAGTACGGCTTCGGCGGCGTGATCGCCGCGCTGCCGGGCTTTATCGTGGTCAGTGATGCATTGAAAGGGATTCCGAACCCGCTGGTGAACGCCGCGGTGTCGGTGAGCTCGCTGGCCGGCATCACCGGTTCGGCTTCGGGCGGCATGAGTATCGCGCTGGCTGCGATGTCCGATTTGTTCATCCAGGGCGCGCAGGCGGCGCAGATTCCGCTCGAGGTGCTGCACCGCGTGGTGGCGATGGCCAGCGGCGGCATGGACACGCTGCCGCACAACGGCGCCGTGATCACCCTGCTGGCGGTGACCGGGCTGACGCACCGCGAGTCTTATCGCGAGATCTTTGCCATTACCATCATCAAGACGCTGGCGGTGTTCTTTGTGATTGGGGTGTTTTACGCGACTGGGCTGGTGTGAGTTAGCACGTCATTCCCGCGTAGGCGGGAATCCATACTGAGCTCGCGAAGTTGATAAGCTCGCCTCAACGCGGCGTATTTAACTTCGGTGATTCAGCATGGGTTCCCGCTTTCGCGGGAACGACGTTTACAGGTTGTCAGTGCTGCTCGCGATGCCGCACAACCACCCGCTCGGTATCGCCAAAATAAGCCGCCAGCCGTTCCGCCATATACACGGAACGATGCTGTCCACCCGTGCAGCCGACCGCCACCGTCAGGTAGCTGCGGTTGTCGGTTTTAAAGGAGGGCAGCCACTTCGCCACGAAGGCGCGGATGTCGGCCAGCATTTCGACGGCCTGCGGCTGGGCGTCGAGGAAGGCGATCACGGGCGCGTCCTTGCCGGTGAGCGGACGCAGGGTCAGGTCGTAATAGGGGTTCGGAATGGCGCGCACGTCGAACACGAAGTCGGCGTCCAGCGGCACACCGTGCTTGAAGGCGAAGGATTCGAAGAACAGGGTCAGCTTCGCGTATTCGATCTCGGCCAGTTCCTTGACCCAGGCGCGCAATTTATTCGCCGACATCTCCGACGTGTCGATCACGTGGCCCAGTTTTTCGATCGGGCCCAGGCGCTCGCGCTCTTCCAGGATGCATTCGATCAGGGTGCGGCGCGAGGCCGGATTCTCGCCCGGGCGCAGTTCGTGCGACAGCGGATGGCTGCGGCGGGTTTCCGAGAAGCGCGCCACCAGCGAGTGGGTGCTGGCGGTCAGGTACATCACCTTCACCTCGTGGCCCTGCTCGCGCAGCATGCGCACGGTGGAGGGCAGTTCGACCAGCGACTCGGCGCTGCGGGCGTCGACCGCGATGGCGACGCACTTGCTGTCGGTGCCGTCGATGGTCGCGACCAGCGAGGGCAATAGCGGTGGGGGAAGGTTATCGACGCAATAGTAGCCAGCGTCTTCGAGGACGTTGAGGGCAACCGATTTGCCGGAGCCGGAAATGCCGGTAATGAGAACGATGCGCATGTGGCGATGATACCGCAACAGCACATCATTTGTCGCGAGTGGTTGGACCAGTTCGCTTAGTCGCCGCTCATCGCTTGACGCTGCCGCTCCATGAACTCCTGGAGCGTATCGATCCCGCGCAGCTGCAGGATCGTGTTGCGCACCGCGGCCTCCAGCAGCACTGCGATGTTGCGGCCGGCCGCGACGGGAATCACGACCTTGCGGATCGGCAGGCCGAGCACGTCTTCGGTCGGGAAGTGGAAGGGTAATCTCTCGACTTCCTCGTCCAGTGCGCCGCGTTTGACCAGGTGGACGATCAGCTTCAGGCGCATCTTGCGGCGCACCGCGGTCTCGCCGAAGATCGCCTTGATGTCCAGCAGGCCCAGGCCGCGCACTTCGAGCAGGTTCTGCAGCAGCGGCGGGCAGCGGCCCTCGATCATGTTCGGGGCGATGCGCGAGAATTCGACGGCGTCGTCGGCCACCAGGCCGTGCGAACGCGAGATCAGTTCCAGGCCCAGCTCGCTTTTACCGAGGCCGGAATCGCCGGTAATCAGGACACCCACGCCCAGCACGTCCATGAAGACGCCGTGCATGATGACGCGCTGCGCCAGTTTCTTGGATAAATAGACGCGCAGGAAGTCGATGACCTGGGCCGCCGGCAGTGGGGTCGAGAACAGGGGAATGTTCTGCTCGTCGCAGATGGCGAGGATGTCCGGCGGGGTGTCCAGGCCCTGGGCGATGATCAGGGCCGGCGGACCGCCCGCGATCATTTCGCCGATCATGTGGCTGCGCGAGCCGCTTTTCAGGCGCTGGTAGTAGTTCAGTTCCTGGTGCCCGAACACCTGGATGCGGCCCGGGTGGATCAGGTTCAGGTGGCCGACCTGGTCGGCGGCCGAGACGGCGTCGCCCGAGATCAGGCGCTCGCCGCCGGGGAAGCCTGCAAACCAGCCGAGTTGCAGGCTGTCGCGATTGTCGTCGTACAGCCTTTGGATGGTCAGCGGAGTCTGGAGCATGGCCTTAGTTTAACCCATTGCCTGCAGGCTCGGTTGCCAGTTGATGATGCGTTCGTGGACCGAACGCGGATCCTGGTCCGTGGACAGCGCAATGCGTACGGCTTCGTCGGAGAACAGTTCGGCGATCTCGGACAGGATTTCCAGATGTTGCTGGGTCACGTGGTCCGGGATCAGCAGGAAGAACAGCAGGTTGACCGGCAGGCCATCCGGCGATTCGAAAGGAATCGGCTCGGCCAGGCGGACAAACGCGGCCAGCGGCGACTTCAAACTCTTGCTGCCCTTGATGCGGCCGTGCGGCACGGCAACGCCATGCCCGAGCCCGGTCGAACCGAGGCGTTCGCGCGCGAACAGGTTGTCCGAGACGGTGGAGCGGGCGATGCCGCAATTGTTCTCGAAAATCAGGCCGGCCTGTTCAAAGGCGCGCTTCTTGCTCGACACTTCCAGATCGAGTTGGACGTTTTCGAGCGAGAGGATTTTGCTTAAATTAGTCATAACACGCTTCGATATTGCAGTGCACCGGGACTTGCGAGCCGGAATTATAGGCCTGTTTCAAGGCCGTGACATTCGATTTCGCGTCTGTATGACAGGGCGTATTGCTCCCGTTGCGAAATGACGAAATTGCCGTCGGCAATCGTGGTACGGTCGTGCGCAATTTCCGCTACGAAATTCCACTTTTTACGCACGGAAAGGACGGTTTCAGAGGCGTCCTTCGTATTTTCTAGCCGAATCTTGCGAACCTACCCACTTTGGGACAAGGAATCGCAACACGATTGACGTCGCATCAAAGACACGGCGTTGTCGTTGGAAACGGACACTAGATGGTGGCGATTCGCGGGTTTTCTATACAACCCGGCGCACCGGGTCATACGGATCGCATAGCGCGCTCACTGCCGGGCAGTGCGCAGATTCGGCGGTTTGCCGGTACTGAAATTGGCGCGCCAAGGGTTGATGTCGAGTCCGCCGCGCCGCGTATAGCGGGCGTACACGGCCAGCTTGTTCGGTTTGCAGTGGTGCAGGATGTCGGTAAAGATGCGCTCGACACATTGCTCGTGGAACTCGTTGTGCTCGCGGAAGCCGATCAGGTAGCGCAGCAGGCTTTCCTGGTCGATCTGCGGGCCGGCGTAATGAATCTGCACGCTGGCCCAGTCCGGCTGTCCCGTCACCAGGCAGTTCGACTTCAGCAGGTGCGAGACCAGGGTTTCTTCGACCACGGCTTCATCGAAGTTCGCCTTCAGCAGTTCGGGCGCCGGCGCATAGCTGTCGACCTCGATGTCGAGGCGGTCCAGCAGCAGGCCTTCCAGCTCGCCCATCTTGAGCTTGCCGAAGTCTTCCGGAAGCATCAGGGACACGTGGACCGGCGCGCCGAAGGCGTTCGACAGGTCTTCGCGCAGCAGGGACAGCAGGGCGTCCGTGTTCGCCAGGCGGGTCTGGTTGAAGGAATTCAGGTAGAGCTTGAACGACTTCGACTCGACGATGTTCGGCGAATCGCTGGGGGCCGTGATGGTCGCGATCGCCACCTGCGGCTTGCCGTGCATGTTCAGCCACGACAGCTCGTAGGCATTCCAGATGTCGACGCCAAAGAAGGGCAGCGTGCCCTTCAGGCCGAGCTCGTCGCGCTTTTGCTGGCGCGGGATGGGAAACAGCAGCTCGGGCGCGTACTGGGTCTGGTAGGCCGAGGTCTTACCGAGCGGCGATTGATCAGGGGTATTGGTCATATATCAGTCTCGATTGAACCGGACTCTGCGCGCGGGATCGCCGCGGCAAAGCGGCGTATCCTACACCTTTCCGCGAATCGATGCGCGTCCGGCTCAGGTCAGAGGAACAGCTTGTAGACCGGGTTCTGGGTCTCATCCCAATGCCGATACCCCAGCGTCGACAGAAACTCGCGGAACGCATCCATCTCCCCCGAAGGCACCTGCAGCCCCACCAGAATCCGCCCCACATCGCCACCCTGGTTCCGGTAGTGGAACAGCGAGATATTCCAGTTCGGCGCCATGCTGTCCAGGAAGCGCATCAGCGCGCCCGGACGCTCCGGGAACTCGAAGCGGTACAGCAGCTCGTCGTGCGCCAGCGCGCTCTTGCCGCCCACCAGATGGCGGATGTGCAGCTTGGCCAGCTCGTCGTGGGTCAGGTCGAGGGTGCGGAAGCCGTGTTCCTCGAAGGTGCGCGCCAGCATCCCGGACTCGCTGCGGCTGCCGATCTGCACGCCGACGAAAATGTGGGCTTCGCGCGCGTCGCTGATACGGTAGTTGAATTCGGTGACGTTGCGCGGACCGACCAGCGCGCAGAAACGCTTGAAGCTGCCGCGCTGCTCGGGGATGGTGACGGCAAACACGGCCTCGCGATCCTCGCCGACCTCGGCGCGCTCGGCCACGAAGCGCAGGCGGTCGAAGTTCATGTTGGCGCCGCAGGCCACCGCCACCAGGGTTTCGTTCTTGACCGGATTGCGCGTCATCTGCGAGCGTTCCACGTAGGCCTTGGCGCCGGCCACCGCCAGCGCACCGGCCGGCTCGAGGATGCTGCGGGTGTCCTGGAACACGTCCTGGATTGCCGCGCAGATGGCGTCCGTATCCACGATCACGATCTCGTCGACGACCTCCTTGGCGATGCGGAAGGTTTCCTCGCCCACCAGGCGTACCGCGGTGCCGTCCGAGAACAGGCCGACGTCGGGCAGGGTCACGCGCTCGCCGGCTTTTAAACTTTTTGCCATCGCATCGGAATCGACGCTCTGCACGCCGATGATCCTGATATCGGGACGTACGGCTTTCACATAGGCGCCGACACCGGAGATCAGGCCGCCGCCGCCGATCGCCACGAAAATCGCGTGGATCGGGCCGGAATGCTGGCGCAGGATCTCCATGCCGATGGTGCCCTGGCCGGCAATCACGTCCGGATCGTCGAAGGGGTGGACGAAGGTCAGCTTCTGCTCGCGCTCGAGCAGCAGGGCGTGGTTGTAGGCGTCGGTATAGGAATCGCCGTGCAGCACGACCTCGACGTTGGCGCCGCCGCGTGCCTTGACGGCGTTGATCTTCACCGGTGGCGTGGTGGTCGGCATCACGACCAGCGCGCGGCAGCCGAGCCGGCTGGCCGACAGCGCCACGCCCTGCGCATGGTTGCCGGCCGAGGCGCAAATCACGCCGCGCTTCAGCTGCTCCTGCGACAGGTGCGCCATCTTGTTGTAGGCCCCGCGCAGCTTGAAGCTGAACACGCTCTGCATGTCCTCGCGCTTGAAATAGATGCGGTTGCCGAAGCGCTGGGACAGCGTGGGCGCGAGTTCGAGCGGCGTTTCTTCGGCCACGTCGTAGACGCGCGCGGTCAGGATTTTCTTGAGGTAGTCGGTAGTCATGGCGGATCCAAAGAGCTGTTTTCCGGGCGACGCTGACTGTCCTGCTTGGCGGGTAACCTGTGAGACGTACAGTGTGGCAGGCGGTGCCGGGTGGAGCGAAGCCTACCGTGTCGTGATGCTGGGTTTTTCCTCATTATAATGGACTCGTCCATCTTCACCATCGCCACCTCATGATCGAGTCCGCCGTCCTCTGGCTGCTGAAAATCCTCGCCGCGCCGGCCGTCGGGCTTACCTCCGTCTTCCTGATCGCGTTTATTTCGGCCACGCTGTTGCCGCTGGGCTCGGAGCCGGCTGTGTTCGCGGTCGTGAAAGCCAATCCGGCGATGTTCTGGCCGACGGTGCTGGTCGCGACCCTCGGCAACACGCTGGGCGGCATCGTCGACTACTGGATCGGCTACCGCGCCAAGGTCGCCTTCGCCAAGGAGAGGAAATCGCGCTGGTTCCACTGGCTGGCGCGCTACGGTTCGAAGACCATGCTGCTGTCCTGGGTGCCGGGCATCGGCGATCCGCTGTGCACCCTGGCCGGCTGGCTGCATCTGCCGTTCTGGTCCAGCGTGATATATATGGCGATCGGCAAGTTCGGTCGCTACATCTTCATGACCGCGACTTTGCTGTATGTGCCGGATGGGTGGTGGAAGGCGATTGGGGAGACGACCAGTCGCTGGTTCGGCTGAGCGCTGCGACCGGCGTAGCGGTCCCGTGCACCTCGCAAACGCCACGCGCCAGGTTGGCCAGCACGCGTTCCTTCGCTTCCAGCACCCCCTTGCGCTGGGCGTCGAGGATGGCGCGCAGACGGTCGATTTCTTCCAGCCGGGCGTCCAGCCCGCCGAGCAGAGCGTCCTTCAGCGCGTCGCCGTGCTGGGCCAGCACGCTGCGGATCGCGTCCAGCGAAAAGCCGAGGCTCTGGCCCAGCTGGATCAGGTCCAGCCGCTCCAGCGCGCTGTCCTGGTAGACCCGGTAACCATTGGCCCCGCGCTGCGCCTTCGGCAGCAGGTTTTCCTTCTCATAGTAGCGGATGGTCGACGCCGGAATGCCGCTGCGTTCCGCCAGTTCGCCGATTTTCATATTCATGCTTGACCTTGAAGTTGACTTCAAGCTTAGGATACCTCATCGATCCCTGCCTGATGAAGGAAAACCCATGTTGTTCACGCCCCTGACCCTGCCGAACGGCGCCATCGTCCCCAACCGCCTGGCCAAGGCCGCCATGGAAGAAACCCTGGCAGATACTGGCCAGTTGCCCGGACCGCGGATCCAGCGCCTGTACCGGCGCTGGGCCGAAGGCGGCACGGGGCTGCTCATCACCGGCAATGTGATGGTCGACCGCCGCGCGCTGACCGGGCCGGGCACCATCGCGCTGGAAGCCGGCACGCCGCTGGCACCGTTCAAGGCATGGGCGCAGGAAGCCCGTGCGCACGGTGCGCAAGTCTGGATGCAGATCAGCCACCCGGGCCGCCAGGTGATGGCGAATATGGGCGGGCTGGCGTGGGCGCCGTCGGCGGTGGCGCTGGACCTGGGCAAGCACAGCAAGATGTTTGCGCAGCCGGTCGCGATGACCACGGCGGATATCGCGGAAGTGATCGAACGCTTTGCCGCGACGGCACACGCGGCCGAGCAGGCCGGCTTCACGGGCGTGCAGATCCACGCGGCGCACGGCTACCTGATCTCGCAATTCCTGTCGCCGCTGACCAACCGCCGCGACGATGCCTGGGGCGGTAGCCTGGCCAATCGCGCACGCCTGCTGCTGGAAGTGGTGCGCGCCGTGCGTGCCCGCGTCGCGCCGGGCTTCTGCGTCGCGGTGAAACTGAATTCGGCGGACTTCCAGCGCGGCGGCTTTTCCGAAGACGATGCGAAGCAGGTGTTGATGGTGCTGAATCAGGAGCGGGTCGACCTGGTCGAACTCTCGGGCGGCAGCTACGAGAGCCCCGCCATGCAGGGCCGCACCGCCGACGGCCGCACGCTCGCTCGCGAAGCCTATTTCCTCGAATTCGCTCGTGACCTGACCAAGGTCGCGCAGATGCCCTTGATGACCACCGGCGGCATTGCGCGCCGCGCCATCGCTGAGCAGGTGCTGCAAAGCGGCGTCGCCATTGCCGGCATCGGGACCGCGCTGGCCGCCGTGCCGGACTTGCCGCGCCAGTGGCAGGCCGGGGCCGAACCGCGCGCTGCGATGCCGCCCGTCGCCTGGCGCGATAAAGCGCTGGTCAGCCTGGCGCAGATGGCGCTCGTGCGGCGCCGGCTGCATGCACTGGCGGCGGGCGGCGGGGCGCTCTCCGCCTATAGTCCGCTGTTCACGCTGGTGCTGGACCAGCTGCGCGGCCTCAAGCTCACGCGGCGTTACCGGGCCTGGAACAGGGCAGAATCCACGCAGCATGGATAAGATGCCGTCTTGATCACAGAGCCGAGTTTTCTGTGCAAAAACCACCTCCGGTGCATCGAAAATTTGCATCGGAGGCGATTTTTCCGTTGTTTGTGCTAAATCGGTCTTGTAAAAATCGCCCGACATCCTGCGTGGTGCATCGCAATAAGTTAGAATGGCTGTCCACTACGCGTCAGTTCGTCAGCCGATTTCATGAACGCACCAGCCAATATCCACGCCCTGCTCGAAGAGAACGCGCCCGCCCGTCTGCGCGAAATTCCCTACAACTACACCTCGTTTTCCGATCGCGAAATCGTGATCCGGCTGCTGGGCGAGTCCTCATGGCGCCTGCTGGACGAGCTGCGCGGCGCGCGCCAGACCGGCCGTTCCGCGCGCATGCTGTACGAGGTGCTGGGCGACATCTGGGTGGTGCGCCGCAATCCGTATCTGCAGGACGACATGCTGGACAACCCGAAGCGGCGCGCCAAGCTGATCGAGGCCCTGCATCACCGCCTGGCCGAAGTCGACAAGCGGCGCCTGACGGTGGACACGAACGACAACACTGACCCGGCCACCGCCGCAACGCGCAGCCAGGCGGTCGAACAGCTGCTCGAAGCGGCCCGCAAGGCGGTCGACGATTTCGGCCGCGAGTTCCGCGAGATGTACGACCTGCGCAAGCGCGCCAAGTCCGTGCTGGGCCGCTACACGGACAAGCGCAACATCCGCTTCGACGGCATGCACCGCACGTCGCACGTCACCGACGCCACCGACTGGCGCGTCGAATACCCCTTCCTGGTCCTGCTGCCGGACAGCGAGGACGAGATGGCCGGCCTGGTGAAGGGCTGCATCGAGCTCGGACTGACCATCATCCCGCGCGGCGGCGGCACCGGCTATACGGGCGGCGCGATTCCCCTGAGCCCGATGTCGGCAGTGATCAACACCGAAAAGCTGATCGGCATGGGCGAGGTCGAGATGAGCCGCCTGCCGGGCCTGGACCGCGACTACGCGACCATCTACACCGGCGCTGGCGTGGTCACCCAGCGCGTCTCGCAGGCGGCCGAGAAGGCCGGCTTCGTGTTCGCGGTCGATCCGACTTCGGCCCACGCCTCCTGCATCGGCGGGAACATCGCGATGAACGCGGGCGGCAAGAAGGCCGTGCTGTGGGGGACGGCGCTCGACAACCTGGCGTCCTGGCGCATGGTCGACCCGAACGGCGACTGGCTGGACGTGACCCGCGTCGACCACAACCTCGGCAAGATCCACGATGCGCCGGTCGCGACCTTCAAGCTCGAATGGACGCATCCGTCGGAGAAGGGTGCGCCGAAAGGGGCACCGTTCCGCACCGAGACGCTCAGCATCGAAGGCCGCCGCTTCCGCAAGGAGGGCCTGGGCAAGGACGTCACCGACAAGTTCCTGGCCGGCCTGCCGGGCATCCAGAAAGAGGGCACGGACGGCTTGATCACGTCTTCCCGCTGGATCCTGCACAAGATGCCGAAGTTCACGCGCACCGTGGCGCTGGAATTCTTCGGCCAGGCCCGCGATGCGATCCCGTCGATCGTCGAAATCAAGGACTACCTCGACAGCCTGCCGAAGAGCGGCAAGCCGGAATTCGAGACCCTGCGCCTGGCGGGCCTGGAGCACCTGGACGAGCGCTACCTGCGCGCGGTCGGCTATGCCACGAAATCCAAGCGCGGCACGCTGCCGAAGATGGCGCTGTTCGGCGACATCGTCGGCGACGACGAGAACGCGGTGGCGCAGGCCGCATCGGAAGTGGTGCGCATCGCGAACACCCGCGTGGGCGAAGGCTTCATCGCCGTCAGCGCGGAAGCGCGCAAGAAGTTCTGGCTGGACCGTGCCCGTACCGCCGCCATCGCGCGCCACACCAACGCCTTCAAGATCAACGAAGACGTGGTGATTCCCCTGAACCGCATGGGCGAGTACACCGACGGCATCGAGCGCATCAACATCGAACTGTCGATCAAGAACAAGCTGCAGCTGGTCGAACAGCTGCACGCGCTGTTCGCCTCCGGCCAGCTGGAAGTGACCAAGGCCGACGATGCCACCGGCGAGGGCGTGTCGAAGGAAGAGATCCTGGGCGACCGTCCGCAACAGGCCGACGAGCTGCTGGCGAAAGTGGCCGCACGCTGGGGCTGGCTGCTGGCGAACCTCGACCAGCCGCTGAAGGAAGCCTTGGCGAAGCTGGCCGAATTCGGCCTCGACGGCTTCTACGACAATTTCACGCGTCGCCTGGCGGAGCAGCCGGCTGCGACCCTGTTCGACGTGGTGCAGGACCACACCGTGCGCGTCTCGTGGAAGCAGGACATCCGCGCGCCGCTGCGCCAGATCTTCAATGGCGCGGCCTACAAACCGATCCTCGACGAAGCCACGGCCATCCACCAGCGCGTGCTGCGCTCGCGCGTGTTCGTCGCGCTGCACATGCACGCGGGCGATGGCAACGTCCACACGAACCTGCCGGTGAACTCGGACGATTACGCGATGCTGCAGGATGCGCATAAAGCCGTCGAGCGGATCATGAAGCTGGCGCGCTCGCTGGACGGCGTGATCTCGGGCGAGCACGGCATCGGCATTACCAAGCTCGAATTCCTGACGGACGAGGAAATCCGCGAATTCCGCGAGTATAAGAACCGCGTCGATCCGGAAGGCCGCTTCAACAAGGGCAAGCTGCTGAACACGACCGCGGTGGCGGCCGACCTGCGCAACGCCTACACGCCGTCCTTCGGCCTGATGGGCCACGAGTCGCTGATCATGCAGCAGAGCGACATCGGCGCGATCGCCAACAGCATCAAGGACTGCCTGCGCTGCGGGAAGTGCAAGCCGGTCTGCACGACCCACGTGCCGCAGTCGAATTTGCTGTATTCGCCGCGCGACAAGATCCTCGCGACTTCCGCGCTGATCGAAGCCTTTTTGTATGAAGAGCAGACCAGACGCGGCGTGTCGATCCGGCACTGGGAAGAATTCGAGGACGTGTCCGACCACTGCACCGTGTGCCACAAGTGCGTGACGCCGTGCCCGGTCAACATCGACTTCGGCGACGTCTCGATGAACATGCGTAACCTGCTGCGCAAGATGGACAAGCGCAGCTTCAAGCCGGCCAACCGCGCCGCCATGTTCTTCCTGAACGCGACCGATCCGACCACCATCAACGCCACCCGCAAGGCCATGGTCGACCTGGGCTACAAGGCCCAGCGCCTGGGCGCGAGCGTGCTGAAGGCGGTGGCCAAGGAGCAGACCAAGGCGCCGCCGCCGACCACGGGCAAGGCACCGATCCGCGAGCAGGTGATCCACTTCGTGAACAAGAAGATGCCGGGCAACCTGCCGAAGAAGACGGCGCGCGCCCTGCTGGACATCGAGGACGACAAGGTCATTCCCATCATCCGCAATCCAAAACAAACCAACGCTGACACCGAGGCCGTGTTCTACTTCCCGGGCTGCGGCTCCGAACGCCTGTTCTCGCAGGTGGGCCTGGCAACCCAGGCGATGCTGTGGGAAGTGGGCGTGCAGACCGTGCTGCCGCCGGGCTATCTGTGCTGCGGCTATCCGCAGCGCGGCGCCGGCCAGTACGACAAGGCCGACAAGATGATGACGGATAACCGCGTGCTGTTCCACCGCATGGCCAACACGCTGAACTACCTCGACATCAAGACCGTGCTGGTTTCCTGCGGCACCTGCTACGACCAGCTGGCGACCTACGAGTTCGAGAAGATCTTCCCCGGCTGCCGCATCATGGACATCCACGAATACCTGCTGGAGAAGGGCGTCAAGCTGGAAGGCGTGACCGGTACCCGCTACATGTACCACGACCCCTGCCACACGCCGATGAAGCTGCAGGATTCGATCAAGACCGTGAACGCACTGGTGCAGACCGCGGACAAGGTCACGATCGAGAAGAACGACCGCTGCTGCGGCGAGTCGGGCACCTTTGCGGTGAGCCGTCCCGACATCGCGACCCAGGTCCGCTTCCGCAAGGAGCAGGAAATGGAGAAGGGCGCCGATAAACTGCGCGCCGACGGCTTCAAGGGCGACGTCAAGATCCTGACCAGCTGCCCATCCTGCCTGCAAGGCCTGTCGCGCTACAACGAGGACTCGGGCACGACTGCCGACTACATCGTGGTCGAGATCGCGCGGCATCTGCTGGGCGAGAACTGGCTGCCGAACTATGTGGCGAATGCCAACAACGGCGGTATCGAAAGGGTGCTGGTATGACGTCTAAAGTGGCGGGCTGCGAGCTGTGTGCGTTGGCGGCCTCTTTGAAGGTCGTCGCGAACGACAAGTTCTCGGTGATCCTGGCTGACGAGGCCAACTACCCAGGCTTTGCACGCGTGATCTGGAACGAGCACGTGCGCGAGGTGAGCGACCTGGCGGATGCCGACCGGCTGCTGCTGAACGAGGCCGTGTTCAAACTGGAGCAGGCCGTGCGCGAGGTGATGCAGCCGCTGAAGGTGAACGTGGCCAGCCTGGGCAATGTGGTGCCGCATTTGCACTGGCACGTGATTCCGCGCTATGCGGACGACGCGCATTTTCCGGCGCCGGTTTGGGCGCACGCGGTGCGGGTGACGGATGAGGCGGTGCTGGCCGAGAGGCGGGCGTTGGTGCCGCAGTTGAAGCAGGCGATCGAGCGGAAGTTCGCGAAGCAGTAAAATCGTTTTATTCGTTATCTTCAAGACCGTCATTCCCGTGAAGGCGGAAATGACGGCTCATCGGCCAACACTCATCGCTAGCTTCCCATCATGCCCACCCCCACCAACCTGACCATCCGCCAGCAATCGAAAATCCTCGAAATCGCCTTCGACGACGGCGCCGCCTTCTCCATCCCCTTCGAGCTGATGCGCGTCTATTCCCCCTCGGCCGAAGTGAAAGGTCACGGCCCCGGCCAGGAAGTCCTGCAGGTCGGCAAGCGCGAAGTCGGCATCAATGGCGTCGAGCCGGTCGGCAACTACGCCATCAAGCCGCTCTACACCGACGGCCACGATACCGGCATCTATACCTGGGACTACCTGTACAAGCTGGGCCGCGAGCATGACGCGCTGTGGCAGGACTACCTGCAGCGCCTGCACGCTGCCGGCTTCGACGGCGACAGCGGACGCGAGCCCGGCACCGTGCTGCCCGGCGCAGCCGCCAAGCCGCACGCCTGCGGCCACCACCATTAAGAAGCAGTAAGCCGTTCGCCGAGCGCACGCAGCAGCCGTGCGCCGTTCCCGCTCCAGGCGCTGCCATGCATGCACGCCATTGTGGTGGGGGATTCGGCGGCAAGGTGTTCGATCAATTGCCGGGTATTGGTCGAGTGCGAGAAATAGTCCATCGGCTGCCGGAAGGCTTCGCTGTTCTCCAGGATGTCCTGGCTGGTCAAGGCGGCCTCGCCCGTCCCGCCCTGGGTGAACAGGTCGCCGCAGAACAGCGTGCCGCTACGGGTATCCATCAAAAAGCCGGTTTCCCAGCCGTGCGGCAGATGCGGCGCATCGAGCCACTTCACCGCGCGTTTCCCGAGAATCAGTTCGGCGCCGTCGGCCATCGCATGCGCCGGCCGGTCCGCGACATCGTTCACCGACACCATTGCCGCCACCTGGCTGCACAAGGGGACGGAGCGGGGCGCGACCGCCAGCCACTCGTTCAGCGAGCCGCATTCGTCGGCTTCGAAATGGGAGAAGGCGATGAAGCGCAGCTGGCTGGCCGGCATGATGCTGTCCACGGCTTCCCGGACCAGCGGGAACATCTTTCTTGGCCCGGTGTGAAACAGCAGCGGCTGATCGTCCACGACCAGATATTGATTGAAGGAGAAGCCGCCCGGCACGAGGCTCACGGGGGTATTGATCCGATACACGCCGTCAGCGATCTCATGGACATTGGTGCCGGAAGTAGCATTGGTGATGGCCATTTCAACCCCCAGACAAAATAAGTCCAGACCATGTCGGCGGGATCGAGTTCCGGCGTAAACGAAAAAAGCGCCGGCGAAACCGCTCGGCGCTCTTCTGGAAGCCGGTTTGGACCGGCTGGTCGGCAATTATGCCTGCGGCTGGATGTTGGCAGCCTGCTTGCCCTTCGGGCCGGTGGTGATATCGAAGCTGACGCGCTGGTTTTCCGCCAGGGACTTGAAGCCGGCCGTGTTGATCGCCGAGAAGTGCGCGAACAGATCGTCGCCGCCATCATCCGGTTTGATGAAGCCGAAGCCCTTGGAGTCGTTAAACCATTTCACAGTGCCAGTCGCCATGTCTTTTCTCTCTTAAAAGGATTGTCCAAATCTTTGCCTCGTCCCAGGTCTTCGCCTGGCGGACTCAACAAAGCTGAATCACTATAAGCAAAATTTTAAGAAAGTGCTGCACGATTGAAATAAAGTTTTTAACAGTGTTGTTATTTCTACGACAACAGCTCAGCAGTATCTGCCGCGGGTAGTTTCAGCCGGGCGTTCGGGCAGCCAAGCCCGGCGCCTCTGCCCAGGTGGGGGCTTGTATAATGCAAGAAGATCAAACTGGCACATAAACAATGACCAACACCACCCATTTCGGCTACAAGACCGTCTCCGAAGACGAGAAGGTCCACGAGGTCGCCAAGGTATTTCACTCGGTCGCGTCGAAGTACGACGTGATGAACGACCTGATGTCCGGCGGCCTGCACCGCATCTGGAAGACCTTCACCATTGCCCAGGCGGGCATCCGCCCCGGCTTCAAGGTGCTCGACATCGCCGGCGGCACCGGCGACCTGGCCAAGGCTTTCGCCAAGCAGGCCGGCCCCAGCGGCGAGGTCTGGCTGACCGACATCAACGAGTCGATGCTGCGCGTCGGCCGCGACCGTCTATTGAATAAAGGTCTAGTGACCCCCACCTTGCTGTGTGACGCGGAAAAGCTGCCCTTCCCGGACAACTACTTCGACCGGGTCAGCGTGGCCTTCGGCCTGCGCAACATGACGCACAAGGACCAGGCGCTGGCGGAAATGCGCCGCGTGCTGAAGCCGGGCGGCAAGCTGCTGGTGCTGGAGTTCTCGAAAGTGGCCGCGCCGCTGCAGAAGCCGTACGACGTCTATTCGTTCTCGGTGCTGCCGTGGCTGGGCCAGCGCATCGCGGGCGATGCCGAGAGCTACCGCTACCTGGCGGAGTCGATCCGCATGCACCCGGACCAGGAGACCCTGAAGTCGATGATGGAGACGGTGGGCCTGGAACGCGTGCAGTACTACAACCTGACGGCTGGTGTGGCCGCGCTGCATACCGGCATCAAACTTTGAGGTGTCCATGATGAAGAAATTCTTGGCCAGCACGATGATCGCAGTGACTGCACTGTCCTTCGTCGCCGACGCGTTCGCCCGTCCGGTCGGCGGCGGCCGTTCCTTCGGCCGCCAGTCCTCGTCGGTCAGCCGGATGCGTGCACCGGCCCCGGCACCCGCACCGGCGCCCTACCAGCAGCCGGGCTACCAGCAACGCCCGGCGCAAGCGCCGATGGCGCCGCAGCCGGTCCCGCAACGCCGTCCGAGCATGTGGAAGGGCGTCCTGGGCGGCGCGCTGCTGGGCCTGGGCCTGGGCGCGCTGTTCTCGCACTTCGGCATCGGCGGCGCCATGGCCAGCGCGCTGTCCTCGATCCTGATGATCCTGCTGCTGGTGTTTGCTGTGATGTTCATCGTGCGCATGTTCCGCCGCAAGACCACCACCCCGGCGAATTCGCAGTTCTCGGGCTTCAACCCGACCCCGGCGCCGGCCTCGGCCACCCCGGAAATCGGCTCCGGCCTGAACCAGGGCTGGCAGCCGAACACGTCGAATAACTACGCGGGCGGTTACAGCCAGCCGACCTCGAACGTGTCCCTGAACAAGCAGACCTCCCACGAGCAATGGGGCGTGCCGGCCGGCTTCGATACCGAGGCCTTCCTGCGCCATGCAAAAGCCTCCTTCATCCGCATGCAGGCCGCCTGGGACCGCGGCGACCTGGCCGACCTGCGCGAGTTCACCTCGCCCGAAGTGTTCGCCGAGCTGCAGCTGCAGATCCAGGAACGCGGCGGCAACCAGGACTACACCGAGGTCGTCTCGATCGACGCCCAGCTGCTGGGCATCGAAACCACTGAGCGCGACTACCTGGCCAGCGTGCAGTTCAACGGCATGATCCGCAATGCCCCTGGCGCCCAGCCCGAGCCCTATGTCGAGGTGTGGAACCTGGCGAAACCGCTGTCGGGCGATGGCGGCTGGGTTCTGGCGGGTATCCAGCAAATAACGTAAGGTCATTTTTGCAATATTTTTGCGAGAACGATCCGTGCCGCCGGGTTTGTGCCCCGGCGAACTGGTAAGATCGAAACCGCCCAGCACAGGGCGGTTTTTTTTTTGAACGCAGCCCCAATGTCACCGACTTCTTCTTTCCTCTCGCCCCAGCGCGCCGTGTCGGCGTCCGGCGTCGCCACCATCAACCACCTGCTGGCCCAGGAGGCCTGGGCGCGCGATACCCTCATGCGCCGCGCCGGCAAGGTCGCCTGTATCGACATGGGCCACCTGCGCCTGTGCATGCGGGTGGCGAAGGACGGCATGCTCGAAGTGGCCGGCGATGAAGACCTGCCGGACGTGACCATCCACGTCAAGCTGGGCGACCTGCCGCTGATCCTGCAGAACCGCGACCGCGCCTTTTCCTATGTGCGCATCGACGGCGACGCCGAATTCGCCAACACCATCTCGCAGCTGTCGAAAGGCCTGCGCTGGGATGCCGAGCACGACCTCGAACGCTTCCTGGGGCCGATCGCGGCAAACCGCCTGGTGGGCGGCGCACGGACGGCCGTGTCGCACGCGACCGGCGCGGGCCGCCGCCTGGCCGAGAACGTCGCCGAATTCCTGCTGGAAGAGCGCCGCGTGCTACTGCGCCCGGCCACCATCGATGCCTTCGCGGACGAGGTGAACCGCACGCGCGACGACGTCGAACGCACGGCCAAGCGCATCGCGAAGCTGGAACAAAAACTCGAACAAAAAATGGAACAGGCGCGCGCCCAGCGCAGCCCCAACACGGATAGCTGATGATTCTGAAATTCCTGCGCCTGCTGAAGATCTTCACGGTTTTCACGAAACACGGTCTCGACGAAATCGCGATGTCCGGCTTCGACGTGCCGCGCACCGCCCGCTTCATCAACACGATGTTCTTCTGGCGCCGCATCACCTCGCCGCGCGCGATCCGCCTGCGCCTGGCGCTGGAGGAGCTGGGACCGATCTTCGTGAAGTTCGGCCAGGTGCTGTCGACCCGTCCCGACCTGATGCCGCCGGATATCGTGGCCGAGCTGTCGCTGCTGCAGGACCGCGTGCCGCCCTTCGATTCCGACCTCGCCATCGCCCAGATCACGCAGGCTCTCGGCGCCCCGCCCAGCGAACTGTTCGCCACCTTCGAGCGCACCCCGGTGGCCTCGGCCTCGATCGCGCAGGTTCACTTCGCCACGCTCAAGAACGGCAAGGAAGTCGCGGTCAAGGTACTGCGCCCGGGGATGAAGTCGACCATCGACGAAGACCTGGCCCTGATGCAGATGGCGGCCGGCCTGATCGAAAAAGTGTGGCCGGACAGCCGCCGCCTGAAGCCGCGCGAAGTGGTCGCCGAATTCGACAAGTACCTGCACGACGAACTGGACCTGATGCGCGAAGCCGCCCAGGCCGCCCAGCTGCGCCGTAACTTCGCCAACTCGACCCTCTTGATGGTCCCGGAGATGTACTGGGATTACTGCTCCAGCAGCGTGATCGTCATGGAGCGCATGAACGGCATCCCGATCTCGCAGACCGACCGCCTGGTGGCGGCCGGCGTCGACCTCAAGAAGCTGTCGCGCGATGGCGTCGAGATCTTCTTCACCCAGGTCTTCCGCGACGGTTTCTTCCACGCCGATATGCACCCCGGGAACATCTTGGTGTCGGTGGAGGAGGCGACCTTCGGGCGCTATATCGCGCTCGACTTCGGCATCGTCGGCACCCTGAACGACTTCGACAAGGACTACCTGTCGCAGAACTTCCTGGCCTTCTTCCGCCGCGACTACAAGCGCGTGGCCGAGGCCCACATCGAATCCGGCTGGGCGCCGCGCGACACCCGCGTCGACGAACTGGAAGCCGCCGTGCGCGCCACCTGCGAACCGATCTTCGACCGTCCGCTGAAGGACATCTCCTTTGGCCAGGTACTGCTGCGCCTGTTCCAGACTTCGCGCCGCTTCAACGTCGAAGTCCAGCCGCAGCTGGTGCTGCTGCAGAAGACCATGCTGAACATCGAAGGCCTGGGCCGCCAGCTGGACCCGGACCTCGACCTATGGAAGACCGCGAAACCCTACTTGGAGCGCTGGATGGCCGAGCAGGTCGGCTGGCGCGGCATGGTCGAACGCCTGCGCGATGAAGCGCCGCGCTTCGCCCAGATCTTCCCGCAGATTCCGCGCCTGGTGCACCAGGTGCTGCACAAGCACGCCCACAGCGACCTCGAGGTGGGCGACCTGATGGCCAAACTGGTGGAGAACCAGCGCCGCACCAACCGCCTGCTGGCCTTCCTGGCCAGCGTGACGGCGATCGCGGTGGTCGGCATGGCCGCCCTGTTTTTCATGGGTCACTGAGGACCATGCCGGATTTCGCGATCCGCGACCCGCTCGCCCCGGCCTTCTGGGACGAGCGCTTCGACAAGCAGTTCACGCCCTGGGACCGCGGTGGCGCGCCGGCCGAACTGCGGGCTTTCGTCGCACGGACCTCGGCCCCGTTGACAGTATTGGTGCCAGGTTGCGGCTCCGCCTACGAACTCGCCCTGATGCTGGATGCCGGCTGGGACGCCACCGCCATCGACTTTTCTCCCAGTGCGGTGGCACGCGCAAAGGCGCTGGCGGGACCGCACGCCGATCGCATCGTGCAGGCCGACTTCTTCGATTACACCCCGCCGCGGCCGATCGACCTCATCTACGAACAGGCCTTCCTGTGCGCGCTGCCACGGGCACGCTGGCCCGAGGTCGCCGCACGCTGGGCCCAGCTGCTGGCGCCCGGCGGCCTGCTGGCCGGTTACTTCTTCTTCGACGATGCGCCCAAAGGCCCGCCCTACGGCATCGCGCGTGCGCAGCTGGATGCGCTGCTGACTCCGCATTTCGACTGCGTGATCGATCAGGCGGTCGCCGACTCGATTCCCGTCTTCGCCAATAAAGAACGCTGGCTCGTGTGGCGCCGCAAGAGTGCCTAACAAACGCGCATGGCGGCGTTGCATCGTCTCGCCGTACTAGCGTACTGTCTTCGACGATGCGCCTTGCCCTGCGCGTTTGTTAGACACTCTTTTTAGTCAGCTCCGCCTCATCTTGTTTCGCTGTATCGTTCCGGTGTATGATCGAAAAAACAATTCATCAACGGATGAAAAAACGGAGACACGAGTGGCGGACGTCATACTCGAAACACGCAAGCTCACCAAGAGCTTCAAAGGCTTCACCGCGGTCAGCGGCGTCGACCTGAAGATCGAACGCGGTCATATCCACGCGCTCATCGGACCGAACGGAGCAGGGAAGACCACCTGTTTCAACCTGCTCACCAAATTCCTGACCCCGACATCGGGGCAGATCCTGTTCAACGGCCGCGACATCACGGCGGCGGCGCCGGCGCAGATCGCGCGCATGGGCATCATCCGCTCCTTCCAGATCTCGGCCGTGTTCCCGCACCTGAGCGTGCTGCAGAACGTGCGCATCGGCCTGCAGCGCAGCCAGGGCAGCAGCTTCCACTTCTGGCGCAGCGAGCGTTCGCTGGACGTGCTGAACGGCCGCGCGATGCAGCTGCTGGAAGAAGTCGGCCTGGCCAGCTTCGCCGACCACCTCACCGCCAGCCTGCCCTACGGCCGCAAGCGCGCGCTGGAAATCGCGGCGACCCTGGCGATGGAGCCGGAGCTGATGCTGCTGGACGAACCGACCCAGGGCATGGGCCACGAAGACGTGCACCGCGTGACGGAGCTGATCGCCAAGGTCTCCGCCGGGCGCACGATCCTGATGGTGGAGCACAATATGAGCGTGGTGTCCGGCATCTGCGACCGCATCTCGGTGCTGCAGCGAGGCGCCCTGCTGGCCGAGGGCACGTATGCCGAGGTCTCCGCCAATCCGCAGGTGATGGAAGCCTATATGGGCAGTTCTGCGGTCGAACTCCAGGGAGCACATTGATGAGCGCCGCACTCGAGATCAGCAACCTGCAAGCCTGGTACGGCGAATCCCACGTCCTGCACGGCATCAGCCTGAGCGTGCAGCCGGGCGAAGTCGTGGCCCTGCTGGGCCGCAACGGCGCCGGCCGCACGACGACCCTGCGCGCCATCATGGGCCTGACCGGCCGCCGCAGCGGCTCCATCAAAATCAACGGCAGCGAAGCCATCGGCCTGCCGACCCACAAGATTGCCCACCTCGGCGTCGGCTACTGCCCGGAAGAGCGCGGCATCTTCGCTTCGCTGTCGACCGAGGAAAACCTGATGCTGCCGCCCGTGCTGGCGTCGTCAAAAGGCGCGGCGGCGGGCATGTCGATAGCCGAGATCTACGCCATGTTCCCGAACCTGCAGGAGCGCCGCAACAGCCAGGGCACGCGCCTGTCCGGCGGCGAGCAGCAGATGCTGGCGGTGGCGCGCATCCTGCGCACCGGCGCGCGCCTGCTGCTGCTGGATGAGATCTCCGAAGGCCTGGCGCCGGTGATCGTGCAGGCGCTGGCGCGCATGATCACGACCCTGAAGGAGAAGGGCTATACCATCGTGATGGTCGAGCAGAACTTCCGTTTCGCGGCGCCGCTGGCGGACCGCTTCTATGTGATCGAGCACGGGCAGATCGTCGAGACCATCGCGTCCGCCGACCTGAATGCCCGCATGCCGGTGCTGACCGAACTGTTGGGGGTGTGATGGAGATTTTCGGCGTTCCTCTGCAGGCCCTGATGAGCCAGTTGCTGCTCGGGCTGGTGAACGGATCCTTCTACGCGATGCTGTCGCTCGGGCTGGCCGTGATCTTCGGCCTGCTCAACGTGATCAACTTTTCGCACGGCGCCCTGTACATGGTCGGCGCCTTCCTTGCCTATATCGGCGTGACCCAGTTCGGCCTGAACTACTGGATGATGCTGGTGCTGGCGCCGTTGGCGGTGGGGCTGCTGGGCATCGTGATCGAACGCAGCATGCTGCGCTGGCTGTATAAACTCGATCACCTGTATGGGCTGCTGCTCACCTTCGGCCTGACCCTGCTGCTGGAAGGCGTGTTCCGCTCGTTTTATGGCGTGTCGGGCCAGACCCTGGACGTCCCGGACGCGCTGGCCGGCGCCACCGACCTCGGCTTCATGATCCTGCCGAACTACCGCGGCTGGGTGGTGGGCGCTTCCTTGAGCGTCTGCCTGGCGACCTGGTTCGTGATCGAGAAGACCCGTCTCGGCGCCTACCTGCGCGCCGGCACCGAGAACCCGAAACTGGTCGAAGCCTTCGGCGTCAACGTGCCGATGATGGTGATGCTGACCTACGGCTTCGGCGTCGCCCTGGCCGGCCTGGCCGGGGTGCTGGCCGCGCCCGTCATCAACGTCACGCCGCTGATGGGATCGAACCTGATCATCGTCGTGTTCGCGGTGGTGGTGATCGGCGGGATGGGTTCGATCCTCGGTTCCATCGTCACCGGCCTGGGGCTGGGCGTGATCGAAGGACTGACCCGGGTGTTCTACCCGGAAGGCTCGGAAGTGGTGGTGTTCGTGGTGATGGTGATCGTGCTGATGCTGCGCCCGGCAGGCCTGTTCGGCAAGGAGAAGTGAGATGAACAAGAAAATCTTATGCATGGCAGCGCTGATCCTGGCGCTGGCGGCGCCTTTCGTCGCCTACCCGGTGTTCCTGATGAAGCTGCTGTGCTTCGGCCTGTTCGCCTGCGCCTTCAACCTGCTGATCGGCTATACGGGCCTGCTGTCCTTCGGCCATGCCGCCTTCCTCGGCGCCGGCGGCTATGTGATGGGCTATGCCCTGACCACGGCCGGCCTGCCGGTCCCGGTCGGCATCCTGCTGGGCGTGCTGGCATCGAGCCTGCTCGGCCTGGTGATGGGCGCGCTGGCCATCCGCCGCCAGGGCATCTATTTTTCGATGATCACGCTGGCGCTGGCCCAGATGGTCTACTTCGCGGCGCTGCGCGCACCCTTCACGCACGGCGAGGACGGCCTGCAGGGCGTCCCGCGCGGCAGCCTGTTCGGGCTCGACCTGAGCAATGACCTGGTGCTGTACTACGTGGTGCTGGCGATCTTTGTCGCCGGCTTCGCCCTGATCGTGCGCACCGTGCATTCGCCCTTCGGCCAGGTGCTCAAGGCGATCAAGGAAAACGAGCCGCGCGCGATTTCGCTGGGCTACGACGTCGACCGCTACAAGCTGCTCGCCTTCGTGCTGTCCGCCGCGCTGGCCGGCTTGGCGGGCGCCACCAAGACCCTGGTGCTGAGCTTCGAGACCCTCACCGACGTGCACTGGACCATGTCCGGCCTCGTCATCCTCATGACTCTCGTTGGCGGTATGGGAACGCTGGTGGGCCCGGTGGTCGGCGCCTTCCTGATCGTCTCGCTGGAAAACCGCCTCGGCGACCTCGGTACCTGGCTGGCCGGCGTCACCGGCGTCGAGTGGTTCGCGACCCTGGGCGAATCGGTGGGCGTGGTGACCGGCCTGGTGTTCGTCGCCTGCGTGCTGCTGTTCCGCCGCGGCGTGGTCGGAGAGATCGGGGCGCTGGTGGAGTCGCGCCGGCGGCTACGCGTCCGGCGGACGTTGCCAGTTAGTCGGGCTGACGGGAGCGGCACACCGCTCTGAAGCCCGCCGCCGCGTAGGCGATCATGCGCGGCGCGATCGCACTCATGTCGGAAGACGAAGCGCTGCCTTCCGACAGCCGGTCCAGGCGGCCGGTGTCGCTGAGGGTCAGGCACAGGGCGCCGGTCAGGAAGTGGTAGCTGTAGAACAGGTCCTCGGTGGCGGCGTGCGGCAGCACCCGCTGCAGCAGGCCGATGAAGCGGCGCACCACCGGATCGAAGTTGCTGGTCATGGTGTCCGCACCCCAGCCGCGCGAGTTGTTCACCAGGCCGAGCAGGGCGAAATAATTCTTCCAGCCCGGATCGCTGTGGCGGGCGCGGTCGAGCAGCGGCATCAGGAAGGCCGAGGCCACGCCTTCGACCGTCATGTCGTCCCCATACTCCTCTTCGTAGCGCGTCATCGCGTCCAGGCGGTCCTGGTTGATCAGGGCCGAGCGGCGCGCGAACACGGCGTCGAACAATTCCTGCTTGGTGCCGAAGTAGTAGTGGACCAGGGCCGAGTCGACCCCGCATTCGACGGCGACGGCGCGCACGGTCACGCCATGGAAACCGTGCACCGAAAACAGCTTCTCGGCCGCGTCGAGGATGACGGGCGCGGTTTCCTTGCCGCCCTCGGTCTTGGGCCGGCGGCCGACCGACCGGGTCTTGCGCGCCTTGGCAGCAGGGATGCGGGCTTCAGTAGAACGCGTCATTGACTTTGGGGTTCATGGGGGACGCGCAATTCTACACCAGCGGGACGGGCGTCCCGCCGGGGCTTTGGGAACGCTCAGAACCAGTAGTTCAGGTCGAGCGACAGCTGGCGGAAGCCTTCGCCCGGACGCGGACCGGTGGCGCCGAGGGCGGTGTTGGTCAGGTAGGGCGTGTAGGCGCCATTCGTGCCGTTCTTCAGGCTCGTGTAGAACAGGCCGACATAGGTGTTCTTCGCGAACATGTAGTCGTAGCCGAGGTTGATCTGCTTGGCGCCGCTGTCGGCCACGCCGGAGGTGTCGTCCGCGCGGCTGTAGGTCGCGTACACGGCGTGATTGCCCCAGTTGTAGCTCAGCGGGATCGAGTAAGCGCCGCGCTTGGCATCGCCGGTCGTGCCCGGGATGCCGTTCTTGACCTTGGTGTTGTCATACACGACGCCGACGCGCAAACCATTGTCGAAGCTGTAGGCGGCGCCGATGCGGTAGGCGGTCTTGTCGAGCGGGCCGAGGTAGGGCGCGGTCACGACGTCGCCCTGCACCTTGCTGTTCAAGAGGCTCAGCGACGCCGACAGCGGGCCGTTGTTGTAGCGCACGCGCCCATACCAGGTCGCGCCGGACTCGTAGTCGGCGCCGCAGCCGGCGCAGCCGAACTTGTTCTCGTCGCCGCTCGGGTTCTTGGTGAAGGCCACGCTGGCGTCGAAGCCCTGGAAGGCCGGCGAATCCCAGCGGATCACGTTCTGCGAGCGGGTCAGGCCCAGGGTCTGGAAGTTGGCGCCGCGGGTGCCGACTTCGCCCAGGATGTTGTAGATGCCCAGGCCATTGACGTCCCAGATCCGGTAGGTTTCGCCGGCGCCCTTCAGGCCCACCGCGGTGGCCTGCAGCGTGTCCGTGTAATAGATGGCCGACTTGCCGAACACGATGGTGCCGAAGGCGCCGGACAGGCCGCCCCAGGTATCGCCGTCGGCCCAGCCGGTGCCGGTGCTGATCGTCGAGGTGGTCGAACCGGGCACCAGCGGGGTCGAGGGACGGGTGTCGTTGGTGTAGCGGGTCTCGATGCGGAAGACCGCCTTCAGGCCGTCGCCCAGGTCGGTGTTACCCGAAAAGATGATGCGCGAGGTGTTGTCGTCCAGGCGCGTTTCGTCCTTCACCGCGCGGGTCGTGTCCGTCACCTTCGATTCCTTGACGCCGACGGCCACCAGGCCGCTGATGCTGAGGTTGGTGCTGGCGCCGACCTTGAAGTCGACCGCGTGGGCGGCGAAGGGGGCGCAGGCGAGGGCCAGTGCCAGGGGCAGGATCTTCTTTTGCATTGTTATTTCCTTTTTAGTCTTGGGAAGCGCATTGAGAACCGGCGGCGACGGGCGTGAGAGGGCCACGGCGACGTCCGGCGTACCGAAAAAACCGCGGGTGCGGCGATGAAAAAAGGGATCAGGCGCGGGCAGGCGGGCCGGCCGCACAGGCGCGGCGGCGCGAAGGCGAGGTGGGCATGGTGTCTCCGTGTTTTATTAACTGCGTTTAATTAATTAACTGATGAATAAAATATAGCAGCGTTCGAAACGGCAGGGCAAGGACAAATGCTGCCCTTGTGGAAACAATGCCGAAACGACACTTGCAAAAATGTCTTGCCGCAACAGCAAAACCCGTTCTATAGTTTTATTCACCAATAAATGAATAACGGAGACCACATGAAAACCACTCTGACCGCACTCGCCCTCGGCGCGGCCTGCGCCGCTGCCGGCAGCGCCTGGGCCCAGTCCCAAATCTCGGGCAACACCATCAAGATCGGCTTCATCACCGACATGTCGGGCACCTATGCGGACCTCGACGGTCCGGGCGGCGCCGAGGCGATCCGCCTGGCGATCGAGGACATGGGCGGCGCCGTCAACGGCAAGAAGATCGAGCTGGTCGTGGCCGACCACCAGAACAAGGCCGACATCGCCGCCAGCAAGGCGAGGGAGTGGTTCGACCAGCAGGGCGTCGACATGCTGATCGGCGGTACCAACTCCGGCGCCAACCTGGCGATGGCCAAGGTCGCGGGCGAAAAGAAAAAGGTCTTCATTTCCGTCGGCGCCGGCTCGACCCGCCTGACCAACGAAGACTGCACGCCCTATACCGTGCACTACGCCTACGACACCGCGGCGCTGGCCCGCGGCACCGGCGGCGCGCTGCTCGATCGCGGCGAGAAGAACTGGTTCTTCCTGACCGCCGACTATGCCTTCGGCGCCTCGCTGGAAAAGGATTCGGCCGACATCGTCAAGGCCAAGGGCGGCAAGGTGCTGGGCAGCGTCAAGCATCCGCTGGCGGCGTCGGACTTCTCGTCCTTCCTGCTGCAGGCCCAGGCTTCGAAGGCCCAGGTGCTGGGCCTGGCGAATGCCGGCGGCGACACCATCAACGCCATCAAGGCCGCCAACGAATTCGGCATCAACAAGCAGATGAAGCTGGCCGGCCTCCTGATGACCATCACCGACGTCCACTCGCTGGGCCTGAAGCTGACCCAGGACATGTACCTGACCGATGCCTGGTACTGGGACCTGAATCCGGAGACCCGCGCCTGGTCCAAGCGCTACTTCGCGAAGATGAAGAAGGAGGCCTCGCTGGCGCAGGCGGGCGACTATTCGGCCGCGCTGACTTATCTGAAAGCCGTGAAAGCCCTAGGGACCGACGACAGCGACAAAGTCATGGCCTACATGAAGAAGACGCCGATCAAGGACATGTTCACCGCCAACGGTGTGATCCGCTCGGACGGCCGCATGGTGCACGACATGTATCTGCTGCAGGTGAAGAAGCCGGCGGAATCGAAGTATCCGTGGGACTACCTGAAGGTGGCGGCGACGATCCCGGGCGAGACGGCCTACATGACCAAGGCAGAATCGAAGTGCCCGCTGTGGAAGTAAGCACGGTAGGATGGCGGGATCGATAGCCATAAAAGGATAGGACATGGATTTGAACGGCAAGGTCGTCGTCGTTACCGGCGGCGCCCAGGGCATTGGCCTGGCGATCGCCCGGCGTTGCGTGGCCGACGGCGCCCGCGTCGCGGTATGGGACCTGCGTCCCGATGCCGTCGATGCGGCGGTGGCGGAATTGCGTGGGCAAGCGGCGAGTGCGGCAAATACGGTCTTCGGGCGCGTGGTCGATGTCGCGGACATGGCCAGCGTACAAGCCGCGGCCGCGGTGACGCTGACGCACTTCGGGCGGCTGGATGGCCTGGTCAACAACGCGGGCATCGTGGCCGACGCCCAGTTGCGCAAGATGAGCGAAGCGCAATGGGACCGCGTCATCGACGTCAACCTGAAGGGGGTCTTCAATTGCAGCCGGGCGACGGTGGAGGCGCTGATCGAGAGCCAGGGCGCGATCGTGAATATCTCGTCCATCGTCGGCCTGAGCGGCAACTTCGGCCAGACCAACTATGCGGCCGCGAAGGCGGGCGTGCTGGGCATGACCAGGACCTGGGCGCGCGAGCTGGGCCGCAAGGGCGTGCGCTGCAATGCGGTGTGCCCGGGTTTCGTCGAGACTTCCATCGTCAAGGACATTCCCCAGCATCTGATCGACGGCATGGTCGAGGCGGTGCCGCAGGGGCGCATGGGCAGGCCGGACGAGGTGGCCGCCTGCGTGGCCTTCCTGCTGTCCGCGGATGCGAGCTATGTGAACGGCGCCACGCTGGAAGTGTCGGGCGGACTGACGCTGTAAAAAAGAAAAGGGCCCGCAACGGGCCCTGATTTGAAGTCGTTCTTGTATGGCTTGGCGGCGACGGCTGGGCCGGTCGCGCAAACTTCTGTTTCTGTTTCAGCCGAGCTGAGGAGTGCTATTTAAACAGGTATGTTGATGTTCGGCAAACGTAACTCATCCATTGTGCTGAATAAAAACAACACTCTTGCTGAATAGCAGCAAGTTGCAAGCCCGTCCATCCTCCCCATCGCCGCCTCCAACCGGCAAAAGCTCCCGCAAAAGCTTTATAATTCAGGGTTTTGATGATTTTTGCGGAGTATTCAGATGCCGATTTACGCCTACCGCTGCGATGAATGCGGTTTTGCCAAGGATGTACTGCAAAAGATTTCGGATCCGGTGCTGACGGTCTGCCCGTCCTGCGGCAAGTCATCGTACAAGAAGCAGGTGACGGCCGCCGGTTTCCAGTTGAAGGGCACTGGCTGGTACGTGACCGACTTCCGCGGTGGCAGCGCGCCCGCGACCGGCACGGCGCCGTCGACCGATGGCGGCGGCAGCGCCGGTTCCAGCAGCAGCGACAGCAGCACGAGCGCGGCCCCCGCACCGGCTGCGGCCTCGAGCGCGAGCACAAGCGGCACGAGCGGCGATGCGTAAATATTTCATCACCGGCGCGCTGGTCCTCGTTCCCCTGGCGATTACCGCCTGGGTGCTCAACTTCGTGATCAGCCTGCTGGACCAGTCGCTGGTGCTGGTGCCGAACGACTGGCAGCCGCGCACCTACATCCCCGGCCTGGGTGCGATCATCACGCTGGCGATCGTGTTCCTGACCGGCGTGCTGACCAATAACCTGGTCGGCAAATGGTTCGTGCGCCTGTGGGAGCGCCTGCTGAACCGCATTCCGGTCGTGAACTCGGTCTACGGCAGCGTCAAGCAGGTGTCCGACACCCTGTTCTCGTCCTCGGGCAACGCCTTCCGCAAGGCCGTGCTGATCCCGTACCCGCACGAGAACTCCCATACGATCGCCTTCCTGACCGGCGTGCCGGGCGGCGACGTGAAGAACCACCTGGTGGGCGACTACGTGAGCGTGTACGTGCCGACCACCCCCAACCCGACCTCCGGCTTCTTCCTGATGATGGAACGCAGCCGGGTCGTCGAACTGGACATGACGGTCGACGCGGCCCTGAAGTACATCGTGTCGATGGGCGTCGTGGCGCCGGTCTCGGCCGAAGACGCCGCGACTGCCGCCGTCAAGGATTTGCAAGAAATCTAAGGCCTGGAAGCAGGCACCGAATAACCAACCTGGATCGAAAAACTATGTCCTCCATGCGTACCAACTACTGCGGCCTCGTGACCGAAGAGCTGCTGGGCCAAACCGTCAGCCTGTGCGGCTGGGTGCACCGCCGCCGCGACCACGGCGGGGTGATCTTCATCGACCTGCGCGACCGTGAAGGCCTGGTGCAGGTCGTCTGCCACCCCGACAATGCGGAAGTCTTCAAGGCCGCCGAGCACGTGCGCAACGAGTACTGCCTGCGCGTCACCGGCACCGTCGTGAACCGCCTGGAGGGCACCGCCAACGCCAACCTGAAGTCGGGCAAGATCGAGATCAACACCACCAAGCTGGAAGTGCTGAACCCGTCGGTGCCGGTGCCTTTCCAGCTGGACGACGACAACCTGTCGGAAACCACCCGCCTGACCCACCGCGTGCTCGACCTGCGCCGCCAGCAGATGCAGCACAACCTGCGCCTGCGTTATAAAGTCTCGATGGAAGTGCGCAAGTACCTGGACAACCTGGGCTTCATCGACATCGAAACCCCGATGCTGACCAAGTCGACCCCGGAAGGCGCCCGCGACTACCTGGTGCCGTCGCGCGTCAACCCGGGCAACTTCTTCGCGCTGCCGCAATCGCCGCAGCTGTTCAAGCAGCTGCTGATGGTGTCGAACTTCGACCGCTACTACCAGATCACCAAGTGCTTCCGCGACGAAGACCTGCGCGCCGACCGCCAGCCGGAATTCACCCAGATCGACTGCGAAACCTCGTTCCTGACCGAGCAGGAAATCCGTGACCTGTTCGAAGACATGATGCGCGTCGTCTTCAAGAACGCCGCCGGCATCGACCTGCCGAACCCGTTCCCGGTGATGGACTTCGCTACCGCGATGGGCTCCTACGGCTCGGACAAGCCGGACATGCGCGTCAAGCTGGAATTCACCGACCTGACCGAACTGATGAAGACCGTCGAGTTCAAGGTCTTCAACAGCGCCGCCAACATGGCCGGCGGCCGTGTGGTCGGCATGCGCGTGCCGCAGGGCGGTTCGATGCCGCGTTCGGAAATCGACGCGTACACCCAGTTCGTCGCCATCTACGGCGCCAAGGGCCTGGCCTACATCAAGGTCAACGAGAAGGCCAAGGGCCGCGATGGCCTGCAGTCGCCGATCGTGAAGAACATCTCCGATGAAGTGCTGGCCAAGGTGCTGGAACTGACCGGCGCCGAAGACGGCGACCTGATCTTCTTCGGTGCCGATAAAGCCAAGGTCGTCAACGACGCCATCGGCGCGCTGCGCGTGAAGATCGGCCACTCGGAATTCGGCAAGAAGGCCGGCCTGTTCGACGACCGCTGGGCGCCGCTGTGGGTCATCGACTTCCCGATGTTCGAGTACGACGAAGAAGGCGACCGCTGGAACGCCACCCACCACCCGTTCACCGCACCGAAGGACGGCCACGAAGACATGCTCGAGACGAACCCGGGCGCCTGCGTCGCCAAGGCTTACGACATGGTCCTGAACGGCTGGGAACTGGGCGGCGGCTCGATCCGTATCCACCGCGAAGAAGTCCAGAGCAAGGTGTTCCGCGCCCTGAAGATCGACGCCGAAGAAGCCCAGCTGAAGTTCGGCTTCCTGCTGGACGCCCTGCAGTACGGTGCGCCGCCGCACGGTGGCCTGGCCTTCGGCCTGGACCGCCTGATCACGCTGATGACCGGCTCCGAGTCGATCCGCGACGTGATCGCCTTCCCGAAGACCCAGCGCGCACAGGATCTGCTGACCAACGCGCCGTCGGAAGTCGACGAGAAGCAGCTGAAGGAGCTGCATATCCGTCTGCGTAACGAGCAGCCGAAGGTCGCGTAAGTATCCCCATTGCGATCGAACGAAACGCCGCCCACGCCGGGCGGCGTTTTTTTTAACGTTACAATGTGGGCATGGCTCACAAGATTCCTGAATCCGTCCTCGTCGTCATCCACACCGCCGACCTGGAAGTGCTGCTGATCGAGCGCGCCGACCGGCCCGGCTTCTGGCAGTCCGTCACCGGCTCCCTCGACCGCGTCGACGAACCGCTGCTGGAGACCGCCACCCGCGAGCTGTTCGAGGAAACCGGCATCCACGCCGACGGCGACACCATCCGCCTGCACGACTGGCATCTTTCCAACGTCTACGAGATCTACCAGACCTGGCGCCACCGCTACGCGCCCGGGGTCACCCACAACACCGAACACGTGTTCTCCGTCTGCGTGCCGCGCGACATTCCTATCACATTGGCGCCACGCGAGCACCTGCAATACGCCTGGCTGCCCTTGCTGGAGGCGGCCGACCGCTGCTTCTCGAGCTCGAACGCGGAAGCCATCCTGCAGCTGCCGCGTCACTTCCCCAGTTGCGATACGGCGTAATGACGCTCCCGGCCGCCTGGCCGGAAATGTGTCATGCGAGGTCAGGCGTGGTAACGTAGCGGCCTATGACATGCCGGGAGGCGGCGGGACAGCAGTTCTGCAATATGAAATGAACAAGCCAGAACACCGTGATGGCGCGGCCCCACCCGACCAAGGCTTCCTGACCGGCGACAGCGAGCTGGCGGCGCAGATTCTTGCCCGCGACTGGTCCGACACGCCGCTGGGCCCGATATCGTCGTGGCCGCAAAGCCTGCGCACCACCGTCAGCCTGTGCCTGGCGTCGAACTTCCCCATCAATATCATCTGGGGCCCGCGGCATACCCAGATCTACAACGACGGCTACCGCGTCCTGTGCGGCGACAAGCATCCTTCCTCGCTCGGCATGGACTATACCGAGTGCTGGGCGTCGGCCTGGGACGCGCTGAGTGCGCCTTTCGAGGCGGCCAGCGAAGGACGGACTTCGTACCTGGAAAACCAGCGCATGTTCCTGTTCCGGAACGGCTACCTGGAAGAGACCTTCTTCACCTTTTCATTGAGCCCGATCCGCGACGAGAGCGGCAATATCGGCGGCCTGTTCCACCCGGTCACGGAAACGACGGCCACCATGCTGAGCGAACGGCGTACGCGCTTGCTGCGCGACCTGAACGCCCAACTGGGCGGCGCCGACAGCCGTGCCGGGCTGGTGCGCCTGCTGACGCAGACCCTGGCGCAGTTCGATCTCGACCTGCCGTTCACCCTGCTGTATGAACGCGATCACGAAGCGGGCATCTATCGCCTGGCCGGTGCGACCGGGCTGGCGGAGGGCGCGCGCCTGCGTGCGCCGGCACTGGCGCCGGACGACGCCGCGGTCTGGCCCTTGCCGGCATCGATGAGGTCGACGGTGCCGCTGCGCGTCGACGGCTTACGGGCCCGGCTCGGCGATGCCGGTTGCGGACCCTATCCGGAAGCGCCCGACACCGCCTTCGTGCTGCCGGTGGCGCAATCCGGGGCGGGTCAGCCCGAGCTGCTGCTGATTGCCGGCGCCAGCCCCCGCCTGCCGCTCGACGATGCCTATGCAGGCCTGTACGACCTGCTGCGAGCCGCGCTGGCCGCCGCCGTGGCCAAGGTCGACGCGATCGAGGCCGAGCGCAAGCGCGCCGAGATGCTGGCCGCGATCGACCGCGCCAAGACCCTGTTCTTCTCGAACGTGAGCCATGAGTTCCGCACGCCGCTGACCCTGATGCTCGGGCCGCTGGAAGAGGTGCTGCAGGCCGGCCTGCCGCCCACCGAGCATGCGCGCCTCGAAATCGCCAACCGCAACGCCATGCGCCTGCTGCGCCTGGTGAATTCGCTGCTCGATTTCTCGCGCATCGAAGCGGGACGGGTCGAGGCGAACTATGCGCCGGCCGACCTGCCGGCCCTGACGGTGGAGCTGGCCAGCAACTTCCGTTCGGCCTGCGAACGTGCCGGCCTGTTCCTCGAAGTCGATTGCAGGCCGCTGCGCGAGCCGGTCGTGGTCGATCCGGCGATGTGGGAAAAGATCGTCCTCAACCTGCTGTCGAACGCCTTCAAGTTCACGCTGGCCGGCGGCATCCGCGTGACCCTGGGCGAGGTCGATGGCATGGCCGAGCTGCGGGTGGCGGACACCGGCGTCGGCATGCCGCAGGCCAGCCTCGGGCGCGTGTTCGAGCGCTTCTACCGCATCGAAGGCCAGGGCGGACGCTCGGTCGAGGGCAGCGGCATCGGCCTGTCGCTGGTGCGCGAACTGGTGCTGCTGCATGGCGGTACGATCGCCGTCGAGAGCCTCGAGGGGCAGGGCACCACGTTCACGCTGCGCCTGCCGTTCGGCGCCGCGCACCTGCCGGCGCACCAGGTGTCGATGGATGCCGGTACCGCGGCCGACAAGGCCGCCAGCCCGGGCCGGCTCGCACAGGGCTTCGTCGACGAGGCCCTGCGCTGGCTGCCGGATGCCGCGCAGCCGGCTGCGCGGCCCGCGGCGGCGGAAGGGCAGCCCGATGCGGCCCTGCCCGGCGGCCAGGGCCGCATCGTACTGGCCGACGACAATGCCGACATGCGTGCCTACATCAAGCGCATCCTGGAAGAAGGCGGCTACGAGGTCGACGCGGTGTCGAATGGCCGCCAGGCGCTGGACGCGGTACGCGCCGCGGGCCGCGCCGGCGCGCTGCCGGACCTGGTGCTGTCCGACGTGATGATGCCGGAGCTGGACGGGTTTGCTTTGCTGTCGGCCCTGCGTGCCGATCCGGACACCAGTGCGGTAGTGCTGATCCTGGTCTCGGCGCGCGCGGGCGAGGAGGCGCGCCTGGAGGGACTGGGCGCCGGCGCCGACGACTATCTGGTGAAGCCTTTCGGCGCGCGCGAACTGCGCGCCCGCGTGGACGGCGCCGTCAGGCTGGCGCGCGAGCGCCGCACGGCGCTG
>Ga0065165_1000378_pt1 | contig 72655 bp, 64 predicted proteins | sample AraplaMF_Cvi_mMF_FD_63813 | JGI IMG/M metagenome (GOLD analysis project Ga0065165, IMG submission 63813) | Arabidopsis root microbial communities from the University of North Carolina, USA - plate scrape MF_Cvi_mMF (version 2) (version 3) | ecosystem: Host-associated > Plants > Roots >... | reverse complement strand
GATGCGCCCCCTGGGGGCAGGAGCGAAGCGACTGGGGGCTCAAGCCTTGCGCCCTTGGGGGCAGGAGCGAAGGGACTGGGGAGCCGAACCCTGCGCCCCTTGGGGGCAGGAGAGTAGCGACTGGGGGGTCTAGGACCCAGCCGATCCCGGCCGCCGGGCCGCCCCAAGGCCCGGGATGCGCCCCTTGGGGGCAGGAGCGAAGCGACTGGGGGGCCTAGTGTCTGCGTATAGCGGGCGGCAGGTAATCCTTGCCCACCATGGCCCGAGCGAACAGGTAGTTGTTGCGGGCGCGCGCTGGGAGGCTGTCGAGGTCCACGTGGCCTTGCTGGTCGCAAGGGAAGGACATTGCGCGGCCGGGATCGAACAGCGATTCGAATCGCACTTCGTACTGCTGAAGGCCCATGTCGGCTGAGGAGAGGAGACAGCTCATTGGATTCTCCCGAAGAAGCTTTGACTTAACTATCGGCGTCGTCTCTCGCGGAGCCCATAGGCGCAACTCGGTGCCGTTTGTCGGCCATCTCGACCACATCCTGTACGTCGTTGTCCTACACGCGATCGCGAAACGCGCCTCTGCATTCACTCCGTACGGCATGGCAGGTGCCCATTCCATCGCAGAGAACGACGCTTTCCATGCGCCCAGGCGCCTGAGGCGACGCCCATGCTTCGAACGGGGGGCATCTCCTCCTACAACGGGCTGCGGTCCCGGCTGCTACGCGCGTGGGGTAGCCGCCAGTGAACATGAGTGCATCGCAACCCGTTCCTTCCCTGGTTCTTCCAGCACTCACAGCCTGCTCATCCGTCCTGGCAGCCACCCCGGTGGCACCGCTCGGATGCCACACGATTCGCGAGGTCTCCCATGGACGACATGCTGCTGCTGATGACCCTGGCTTCCTGCACCGCAACCGCCCTGGCCGTGCGCCTGTGGCAGTTCCTGGATGACCTGGGACAGGACGACCACCTGGAGGATTCGCCATGAGCGCCCGCCCCCCTTTGCCCCCCGAGCACCCCGCCGACGAGTCCATCCTGGAGACTTCAGTCGAAATGCAGCGCTTCGATGACCAGGCACTCGACCAGGGCGCCTTCATCTGCGGGGACGTGACCTATCGCACCGGTGACGGCCCCATGCTGCAGATCCGCCAGGGCCCCGTGCAGGTCTCCGTGGCCGAGCATGACGTCACCCTCGGCTGGGAAGAAGGCGAAAACCGCATGAGCGCGGTCATGCCCCGCACCGAGTACGCGCGCTTTGTCGGCAGCGGCGCCATCAAGCCGGTCGTGTCGCATCGCCCTGGCGAATGACGCAGGACCTGGCCCGTCCAGGGCCAGTTGCCGATCAACACTGACCGCCACAAATTAAAACCGCCCCCGAGGGGGCGGTCCTTCATTGCAGGGTCGTTCAAGCAAGACGCCGGGCGTCTTACATCCAGGCCACGCCGTAGTAGTCGTAGATCTTGCGGCCGTACTCGTCCGTGTATTCAGGACGATCGGAGTTGGCGTACTTGGGCGCCTTCTCCAGCTGGTCCGCGCGCAGCGGCACGACATAGCCGTCCAGGCCGGTGTCGTACTTCAGCATGTTCCAGGGGATCGGATACCGGTCGGTACCGATGCCCATGAAGCCGCCGAATTCCAGCGCCGCATAACGGACCAGGCCGGAGCGCTTGTCGATGACCAGGTTGTCGATGCTGCCGAGCTTGTCGCCGTTGCCGTTGTAGACCTTCGTGCCTTCGACGCGGTCCGACGAGATGGTGGTGCTTGCCATGGAGGATCTCCTTGGTAGTTGCTACATCAATGACGGTGGCAAATCACGTGCCGCGCCGCACCGGTTTTTCCAGGATGAAGGAACCAATCACCAGGGCATCGAGCGGCGTGCTGAAGAAGGCCTCGATGGCCGCCTTGGGTGTCCCCACGATGGGCTCGCCACGCACATTGAACGAGGTGTTCACCAGCACCGGTACGCCGGTCTCACGCCCTACGGCGGCGAGCAGGTCGTGGAAGACGGGATTGGTGGCGCTGTCCACGGTCTGCACACGCGCCGTGCGGTCGGTATGCAGCGCCGAAGGGATGCGGTCCGTCTTGCCCGGCTTGACGCTGTAGACAAACAGCATGAAGGGCGATTCCCCGTCGTTGGCCTCGGCGGGCTCGAACCACTCGGCCATGTCTTCGCGGTTGATGGCGGGTGCCACCGGCCGGAAATCTTCCCGGTCCTTCAGCTCGTTAAGCCGGGCCTGCATGGCCGGGTCCACCGGCGAGGCAAGCAAGGACCGGGCCCCCAGCGCGCGAGGCCCGAACTCCATGCGCCCCTGGAACCAGCCGATCACCTTGTTGTCGGCCAGCAGCCGAGCAGTGTCCTGCGCGACGTTCTCCGACTTGCGATAGTCCAGCTGCGCCCAGCGCAGCAGCGCCTCGACCTCGTCGTCGTCAAAGGCTGGGCCGAGGTAGGCATGTTCCATGAACCAGCGGCGAGGTGCGAGCGAGAAGCTGCCTTTCTCGCCGGTGAGCGGGCCTTCGACCTCGGCACCCGCATCCGCGGCTGCGGCCAGGGCAGGGGCCTGGGAAGCCAGCGATGCGGTCGCCGCAGTGCCCAAGGAGGGCGTGCCGGGCAGGGGAGCCGCTTCAGCCCGGCGCTCGCGCGCATCCACCCAGAGCGCGGCGCCCAGGGCGGTGCCGGCGTCGCCGGCGGCCGGCTGCACCCACACGCGCTTGAAGATGCCTGCATCGCGCAGGCGCGCATTCATCACGCAGTTCAGGGCCACGCCGCCCGCCATCGTGAGGTGGTCCTCGCCGCTCGTCTCACGCAGCCAGCGCGCCAGTTGCAGCACCGTGTCTTCCAGCACCTCCTGCAGCGAGGCGGCCAGGTCCAGTTGCTCCTGCGTCATCTTGCTGCCCGAGACGCGCCGCGGGCCGAAGGCCTGCGCCAAGTCCAGCGGCCGGATCTCGTAGCGTCCGTCGTCAAACACCTGCACATGCTCGCGCAGCAGGCCGGCATAGCGCGGCGTGCCCAGTGCCGCCAGGGCCATCACCTTGTATTCGTCGCTGGAGTGCAGGAACCCCAGGTGGGCGGTGATCTGCTCATACAGCAGGCCCAGGGAATGCGGCACGCGCACCTCGCCAAGCGCTTCATAGCGGTCATCGCGGTAGCGGCCATAGCAGGTGGAAGCATGTTCACCGCGCCCGTCCAGCGTCATCACGGCGCAGCTGGCGAAGGGGGACGCCAGGAAGGCGCTGGCCTGATGGCACAGGTGGTGGGGCACGAAATGCCAGCGGTAGGGCGCCTTGTCATGCTTCACACCGGTAAAGCGCTTCTTCAGGTGGTGAGGCACGCCGTCGGTGAGCTGCCGGGGGGCATTGAGCACATAGGCTGCGAACAGCGGGTCCCAAGGGTTTTCCCAGTGGCCGCGCTCGAAGTCAGAGGGGCGCAGCGGCAGCGTGAAGCGCTGGTCGGGGGCACGCTCGCCGATGAAGTGATGAGGGTCGAAGCTGTAGGCCACATGGGCAAGGTCGCCCAGCGTGGCCCCGGCTTCCTTGAGGCAGAAGTCGATGGCGTTGTAGGGCAGCTCCCAGGCGGTGAAGGGCACGGGCCGCTTGCCGTGCTTGATACGCGTGAAGCGCTCCTCCTCGGCAGCGGCCACCACGACGCCATCCAGCATCAGCGCGGCGGCCGAGTCATGGAAGCTGGCATTGATGCCCAGCGTGAGCATCCGGCGGGCAGGCGCTTCGGCGGAGGCCGTCGACGGGGTGTGAAGCATGCTGACTCCTGAGTGGTTCAAAGGGACGGGGATCACAAGGCAAGGCGCAGGCCATCAGGCATGCACCCGGGCCAGCTGGCGCAGGGCTCGCACCAGCTCGTCGGGAATCACGGGCTTGGCCAGGTGGCGCTGGAATCCGGCCACCAGGGCGCGCAGGCGGTCTTCCGGCTGCGCCATGCCGGTCAAGGCGATGGCGGGCAGGCGCTGATCCAGCGGCACGTCCCGCTGGGCTTCCAGCGTGCGGATGCTGCGGACCACGGCGTGGCCGTCTTCCGGGCCCAGGGCGATGTCGCAGACCAGCACATTGGGCCAGTCGGCGGTGTCCCGGGCGGCCAGGCGTTCCAGCGCCTCATGCCCGGACGTGATGCGTTCGGTCCGGGCGCCATCGTGTTCGAGCAGATAGCCCAGGGATTCCAGCGCATCTTCGTCGTCATCCACGCACATGACGTTCAAGCCGCTGAGTGGATGGTCGTCCTCCAGCATCAGCTCTTCTTCGCTCACGGCCTGCTCCGGCACGGCCTCGTGCACCACGGCCGTGGGTAGCGGCGCCGGGGCCAGGGCGGGCAGCGGCAGGTCGAGCTGGTATTGCTGCACGCCGACGAACGGGTCCATCAGCACGGACAGGTGGCCATTGGAGCTGGCCACCAGCGTGCGCAGCTCCAGCGTGTCCGGCGGGCCGACGGCGTCCAGGTCCAGGCGCCCCTGGTAGCCGACGGTCAGGGAACTGGCCATGGCGCCCCGGGCCAGCCGGGCTTCCATGCGGCCGCCGGCCGCGCCGTGCAGGCCCAGCTGGCACATCAGCTGCACGATGCGCGCCATCCGGGAGGTGTCGCCGGTGATGCTGGCCACGTCCAGGTCGATGTCGGTGTAGAGCTCGGTATTGGCCTGTGCCAGCTGCTCGCGCATTGCGTCCAGGCTCACGACCAGCAGGCCGGCCAGGTTGACGGGGTGCTGCGTCATGCGCCGCTCCAGCGTCTCGGCCTGCTGCTGCTGGCGCTGCAGTTCCCAGAGCTGGGCGTACAGGCCCTTGTGGGCCAGCAAGTCGTCGTGGCGGCCGCGCTCGGCAATGCGGCCCCGGTCCATGACGATGATCTCGTCCGCCCCGACGATGGTGGACAGCCGGTGCGCGATGATCAGCGACGTGCGGTCCTTGGCGACGTTTTCCAGGGCGCCCTGGATGGCCCGCTCGGCCCGGGTGTCCAGGGCAGAGGTGGCCTCGTCCAGCACGATGATGGGCGGGTTCTTCAGGAAAGCGCGTGCAATGGCGATGCGCTGCTTCTCCCCGCCAGACAGGCGCGAGCCGCGCTCACCCACGATGGTGTCGTACTGCTCGGGCAGCAGCCGGATGAAATCGTCGGCCTGCGCGGCCTTGGCCGCGGCCACCATTTCCTCGCGGCTGGCGCCGGGCTTTCCGTACCCGATGTTGTAGGCGATGGTGTCGTTGAACAGCACCGGGTCCTGCGGCACCACGCCGATCACCTGGCGCAGGCTCTGCTGAGAAATCTGCTGCAATTCCTGCGAGCCGATCAGCACGCGGCCCCGGTCAGGGTCATACATGCGCATCAGCAGCCGGGCCAGGGTGGATTTGCCCGAGCCGCTGCTGCCCACCACGGCGAAGGTCTTGCCGTGCGGGATCTCCAGCGTAAGGTCGTTCAGGATCTGACGCTGGGGTTCATAGCCGAAGTCGATATTTTCAAAACGCACCGTGGTGTCCCCGCCAGCCAGCGGGCGGGCGTCCGGTGCGTCGCGGATATCGGGTTCACGGGCGAGCAGGGCAAACAGCATCTCGGTGTTCAGCAATGCGTCGCGGGTCTCCCGAAACACAAAGCCCAGCGTGTTGAGCGGCAGGAAGACCTGGATCAGGTAGGCATTGACCAGCACCAGATCGCCGATGCTCATGCGCCCCTGCACGGTGTCGTTGCCCGCCATCAGCATCACCCCTGCCACGCCGGCGGCGATGATGGCGGCCTGGCCCAGGTGCAGGGCGGAGAGGGTTTTCTGGCTGGCGACGCTGCCGTCCACCCAGCGCGACAGCACACTGCCATAGCGCTCGCGTTCTGACTCCTCGCGGCCATGCGTCTTGACGGCGTCGTAGTTCAGCAGCGTATCGATCAAGAGGCCGTGGGCCCGCGAGTCGAATTCATTCATGACCCGTTGTTTCTCGACGCGGGACCGTGTCATCCAGCCGGTCCAGACCGAGTAGAAGACCATGCTGCCCGCGATGACGACGACGAACTTGAAGCCGTAATTGAGCAGCACGACGAGCACCGCGGCGAACTCAACAGCCGTGGGCACCACCGTGAAGACACCCGCGCCCAGCAGATAGCCCAGGCCGCCCGTGCCCCGCTCCACATCTCGCACCAGCGAGCCGGTATTGCGCTGGGCATGAAAGCGCGGGCTCATGTTCAGCAGGTGGGCGAAGGCTTTCTCGGAAAAGCCGCTCACGACCTGCTTGCCTACGCGGGCAAACACCAGGTCCCGCAGCTCGGTGAACAAGGTGCTGGCATAACGCAGCAGCGCGTAGCCGACCAGCAGCCAGACGGGCAGGGTCAGGCCGACGGTCAGTGCCGCGGCAGTGGTGGCGGGGGGAGGCGTGAGGTGGTCGACGATCTGCTTGAGCAGGGCGGGCACGCCGACGGCGGCCAGCTTGGACGCAATGAGCAGCACGAGCGCCAGCAGCGTGCGCCAGCGCCACTGCCACAAGGCTTGCCAGAGGCCGGACAGGACCTGGGCGGTCGCGGGGCGGTGGGGGCTGGGCTCCATGGCGTCGCAGTCGCAATCCGCATGCCTGGACCCCCGTTTCTGTCGCCTAGGGCGACAGAAACCGCCCCCCGGGGGGGCTGCGGGCCGTCTTGGGGCGGCCCGGCGACGGCCCTCTTCGCTAACAGCGAGCCCCGCTTGAACGGCGCTGCGCCCGTTCGGCGCGACTAGGTGCCACGAGGCGGCTTCGGTGGAGAGGTGTGGCCGTCTTGGGGCGGCCCGGCGCCGGCCCTCTCCTCTGACTACGAGCCCCGCTTGAACGGCGCCACGAGGCGGCTCCGGTGAAGGGGGTGTGGCCGGCTTGGGGCAGTCCGGCGCCGGCACTCTCCGTGTACCTGCAGTCCCGCGTGGACGAGGCTTCGCGCGTTCAGCGCGCATAGGTGTGGGTACTATCGTTGCCGGGGCAAGGGCGTCCATCGCCGTGCGCTGTCAAACAGCGCGTTTGCAGGAGCCCATGATCAAGCTACCGAAAGCATTGCAGGAAGCCTTTGACCTGGTCACGGAAGCAGCCCAGGGCTGGAGTGACGACAACGTGCCCAGCATGGGCGCTGCACTGGCCTACTACACGCTGTTCTCCATCGCCCCGCTGCTGCTAATCGTGATCGCCGTGGCCGGGCTGGTGTTCGGCGAGCAGGCCGCCCGCGGCGAAGTCATGGAACAACTCTCCGACCTCATCGGCATCCAGGGCGCGATGGCCGTGGAAGACCTGCTCAAACGCGTGAATCGGCCAGAAGAGGGCGGCTGGGCCGCCATCATCGGCACCATCGTCCTGATCATCGGGGCCACCTCGGTGTTCGCCGAACTTCAAAACGCGCTGAACCGCATCTGGAAAGCACCACCCCCCAAGTCCGTCCCGGTCTGGCACAGCCTCTGGACGCTCGTGCGCCGCCGCCTGCTCTCGCTAGGCTTGATCATGGGCGTCGGCTTCCTGTCCATGGTGTCCATGGTCGCCAGCGCAGCCCTGGCCGCCATCGCCAAATGGTGGACCCCATGGATGGGCGACTTCCTCCTGCTCGCCCAGCTCCTCAACGCCCTGCTGGCCTATGTGCTCATCACCGTGATGTTCGCAGCCATCTACAAATGGGTGCCCGACGTCCCCATCCGGTGGCGCGACGTATGGGTCGGCGCCCTGATCACCGCCGCACTCTTCAGCCTCGGTAAAGCCCTCATCGGCCTCTACCTCGGCCGTAGTGCCGTTAGTTCGGCATACGGAGCAGCGGCTTCGCTAGTCGTGATGATGCTGTGGGTGTATTACTCGACGCAGGTCTTCCTCATGGGCGCGGAACTGAGTTGGGCCTTCGCGCGCCGACATAGCCTGAAAGAGCAGCAGCTGCTGCGCACCGCCGCGGCGCAGGGCGTCATACCGCCAGCAGACGCGCCTGCATCCGCTGCCAATGCTCGATGATGGCCGCCGCCTCCTCCCGGCTGTGAGGCTGCAGACGCAGCACGATGCCACCGCCGCGCAGTGCCTGTTCCATGTCCGAAGCGTGCCGTTCCGGCACCCCCCAGCCAATCAAGGCGCCAATGAGGCCGCCGGTGAGCCCGCCCGCGGCGCTTCCCGAGACCAGCGCAGCCATCGGGCCGGCGATCACCACGCCAAGCGCGGGCAGCGACACGCTCGCGCCCGCGGCCAGCAAGGCTGCAGCGATCAGGCCCACCGCACCGCCCACCGCGCTTCCAATACCCGCGCCCTGGACGGCTCGCGCTGGGTCATGAGCCGCGCCACCATCCTGAGCCGCTGATGCCGCGGCAGCAGTGACACCCGCGTCAACGCGTTCATCGCTGTCGCGCGCGCGTCCGTAGTGGACACGATGCGTGTCGCCGCTCATCAGCACATCGATTTCATGGGCTTCATAGCCATGTTCCGTGACCAGGCGGAATGCGCGTTCGGCACAGTCGCGATCGGGAAACAGGGCGGTGACCCACGGGTGCTGGTCATGCTGCATGAGTGGTAGTCCTCGGCGCTGGAAGAACGCCTCTGTCAGCTGCCGGCAATCAATGTACGAGGGGCGAGCAATCGCGGCATGGGTCATTGTTTCGCCGCACAGCGTGTGTTGTACGCCGGGCTATCTGCGGGCCGAGCTAGCGATGCAATGGGTGGCGCCATAAAGCATCGCTATGGAAATGAGCGGATCGCAAGAGATCGCGGTGATTGTCAAAAAGCCTGCAAATACCGATGGCATCGGGGATCTCTCGCGCAAGCGGTGCTGCAAGAAACGCTTCGTCACTGATGGGCGCATACGGTGACCGAGCGGGCGGCGAGGGAGCGACGCGGGACGCTTTTCCCTGGGCCAGGGCGCCCACACGGCGGTTGATGGCGTGGCGGCACAGCGCTTGCCAAATCGTTGCACGGACCTGAGGCATCAACGAGTGTCGAGGTTTGTTCAACCGTTCAGATGACCGAAAGGATGCGACATGAATCAGCACCGAGGACGCAGCGACGAACAGCGTCGCAATGAAGGGCAACAGGGACAGCAGTACGGCGGATCGCAAGGCTCACAGGGCCAGTCCTACCAAGGGCAGGGCGGACAGGGCGGCTACCGCGATGAATACGGGCAGGGCGGCTATCAAGGCGGCTACCAGGGCGGCTCGCAAGGCAGCTACCCCGGCAGCATGCAGGGCGGCTCGCGCAGCTACGAAGGCAGCGAAGGCTACGCCGGCTATCAAGGCCAGTACGGTCAAGGCCAGCAAGGCGGCTATCGCGACCAAGGCGCGCGCCACGAAGGCTCGCGTGAAGACCGCGGTGGCTCCCAGGAGTTCAGCGGCCATTACGGCGCCTCCAGCGGCTACGGCTCAAGCTCCGGCGGCTACGGCGGCCAAAGCAGCCAAGGCGGCAGCTATGGCAACCAAGGCAACTATGGGAGCCAAGGCGGCTACGGCGGGCAGGGCGGCTACGGCGGTGGCCAAGGCACGTATGCCAGCCAGGGCGGCTACGGCGGCCAGGGCAACTATGGCGGCCAAGGCAGTCAAGGCGGCTACGGTGGCAGCTACGGCGGTTCCCAAGGCATGCAGGGCTCTCACCAGGGCGGCGGCTACCAGGGCGGCAACTACCAGTCCGGCGGCTACGGCTCCCAGTCGGGCAGCCATCAAGGCGGTGGGTACCAAGGCAGCCAGGGCGGCTACGGCGGCTCGCAAGGCGGCTACCAAGGGTCGCAGGGCTACCAGGGCTCCCAAGGCATGGGCGGTTCTCAGGGCATGAGCGGCTCGCAAGGCGGCTACGGCGGCTATGGCCAGGGCCAGAACTATGGCAGTGGCCAACAGACGCACCACGACCCGGACTACCACCAGTGGCGCACCGAGCAACTGCGCAACCTGGATGACGACTACCACTCCTGGCGCCAGGACCGCTACAAGAAGTTCAGCGAGGACTTCAACAAGTGGCGCTCCGACCGCTCCAGCCGCAGCTCGTCCGACACCTCCGACATGTCGGTGGGCAGCGGATCGATGAGCACTGGCAGCACCAGCGGTCTGTCGGGCTCGTCTGGCTCCTCGGGTTCTTCCGGGATGTCCGGGCTGTCTGGCTCCAGCGGCTCCACCGGTCTGTCGGGATCCTCCGGTTCTTCCGGTTCTTCCGGCTCCAGCCTGGGCAGCGGCAACAGCCTGGGCAGTGGCACCGGCACGAATGACTCCTCGTCCGGCTCGTCCACGTCCAGTTCGTCCAGCAAGACGAAGTGATCGTGGCAGGCGCCCCTCGGGGCGCCTTTTCCTGCGGCGGGGCCCAAGGTCCTGTCGCCGGCTGGCCGGCCTTCCAGGTCGGTCCCCGCACACAGCAATGTGTGCCACCAACATTCACCACAGGGCGCCGGCAGACCCGGTGCACCTGGGGACCTCCATGCCACACCTGATCGTGTTCTCGCACTTGCGCTGGGGTTTTGTTTACCAGCGTCCCCAACACCTGCTGTCGCGCATCGCCTCCGGCTACCAGGTGCTCTTCATCGAGGAACCCGTGTTCGATGGCACGGGTCCGGCGCGCATCGAGAGCCGCATGGAAGTGCCCCCCGGCGGAGGCGCCGCGGTGGAAGTCCTCGTGCCGCGCACGCCCGTGGCTTCGCCCGGCTTCGATGATGCGCAACTGCCGACGCTGCTGCCGCTGATCGAGCATGCGCTGGCCGAGCGGGGGGCGCGTGATTACCTGGTGTGGCTGTACACGCCGATGGCGCTGCCGCTGATCGCGGGCCTGCAGCCTCGCGCGCTTGTCTATGACTGCATGGACGAGTTGTCCGCCTTCAAGAATGCTCCCCAGCAGCTGCGCCAGCGCGAGAGCGCCCTGATGCAGTCGGCTGACCTGGTGCTGTGCGGCGGCCCCGCCCTCTATCAGGCCAAGCGTTGCCAGCATCCGCGCGTGCACTGCCTGCCCAGTGCCGTCGATGCGGCGCATTTCTCTCCGCTGCACCTGGACGCCGCCAGCAAGGAGGCCGCCGATACCGAGCGGCTGCAAGCGCACATCGGCCGTCCACGCCTGGGCTTCTTCGGGGTGATCGACGAACGCATGGACCTGTCGCTGATCGATGCCGTGGCGCAGGCGCGTCCGGACTGGCAAGTGGTGATGGTCGGCCCGGTCGTCAAGATTTCGTCCGCCGATCTGCCCCGCCGGCCCAACCTGCACTGGCTCGGCATGCAGAGCTACCAGGCGTTGCCCTACCTGCTGTCCAGCTGGGACGTGTGCCTGATGCCGTTCGCGCTGAATGAATCGACCCGTTTCATCAGCCCGACCAAAACCCTGGAATACCTGGCCGGCGAGAAACCGGTGGTCAGCACGCCGGTCACCGACGTGGTGGGGCTGTATGGGTCGGTGGTGCGCATCGCCCACGACGCCCCGGCTTTTGTGCGCGAGTGTGAACTGGCCCTGGCCGAAGGCGAAGAACAACGCCGGCGCCGCATGCAGGAATCCATGGCGGTCGTGGCCGCCAGCGGCTGGGACGCCAGCGCGGAGAAGGTGCGCCGCTGGCTCGCCGAGGTCTCGCGCCCCGCCAATCCGCACGCTCCGGTGGTGGGCACCACCTTGCGGGCGGCCTGAACATGATCATCGACGCCCACCTGCACTGCACCGGCCGCGAGAAGACCGACGACGTGCTGCGCACGCTGGATGAGGCCGGCATCGACAAGGGCGTGCTGCTCGCCCCCTTCCTCGGCGACGGCTATTCCATTGACGACGCCAGCTCGCTGCGCCGCGCCAATGAGCATCTCTCGCGTCTGGTGCGCCACCATCCCGACCGCCTCATCGGTTTTGCGGTGGTGGACCCGCGCGACCCCGACGCGCCGGCCGACCTGCGCCATGCCATCGAGGACCTGGGGCTGCGCGGCTGCAAGATGGTGCCTACCGGCTGGTACCCCTACGAAGAGCGCGTCCAGCCCGTGTTTGCAGTGGCCAACGACCTGGCGCTGCCACTGCTGTTCCACAGTGGCATCTTCATCGACGGCCGGTCGGGGCGGTTCTGCCGGCCCACCTACTTCGAGGCCCTGCGCGACCATCCCCGCACCCGCGTCGCCCTGGCGCACATGGGCTGGCCCTGGACCGACGAAGCGCTGGCCGTGGCCCTGATCGACCGCATTCACGGCGTGCCCTATGAACAGGCGCAGTTCCGGCTGGATATTTCCTTCGGCCCGCCCCCGCCTTACCGCAAGGAGGTCATCGCGCGCATGCTCGATGTCCTTGGCGCCGGGTCGCTGCAGTTCGGTAGCGATTGCTTCCTGCCCTGTTCCGGCGCGCATGTCATGGAGCGCCGCCAGTGGGTCATCGACTTGATGGACGAGCTCGACCTTGGCGCGGACACGCGCGAGCGCATCTGGTCCGGTACTGCTGCGGCCTGGCTGGGCCTCAAAGCCGATGCCGACCATACCCATGCAAGGCCGCCTCACCTGCTGCCGCGCCTGTCCGCCAACGACGAGGCGGGCGAAGGCGGCGGTGGCTCGGCACAGGCTTCCGTCCCGCGACCCTGGCGTCCGATCTGCTGCTGAGCGGCGGTATCGGCAGGTCGCGGATCCATAACGAGCCCGAACCTCCCAATGGACAAGCCTTCTCCCTTTCAACGACTGGACAACCCCGCCCATCGCCTGCATGTGATGGAAGTCGTGGGCAACGGCATCGTCGGCGGCATGGAACGCTGCGTCGAGCGCCTCATCGAACATCTTGGCCAGGGGGACCGGTTCCGGTTCACGGTGCTGTGCCCCTTCGAGGGGGACTTCACTGACCGCGTCCGCGCGGCGGGGGCCGAGGTGGTCATCGTCCCGATGCCGGAGGACCCACCCTGGCAGGCCATCCAGATGGTCACCGGGTTGATCCGCCACCGGCAGGTGGACCTGCTCCATGCCCATCTGCCCAACGCGCATCAACTGGCGGGGCTGGTCGGGCGCATCACCGGCGTGCCGGTGATGAGCACCATCCACGGCCGCCAGATCATCATGCCGGATCTGGAAGTCCATCGCATGGTGGGCAGCCATCTCAGCGTCGTGTGCCAGCACAGCTACTACCATGCGCTGGGTCTGGGCATCGATCCCGACAAGCTCAGCTGCGAGCCCAACGGCGTGGACACGCAGGCCTTCCATCCCGGCCCTCGCCCGGCGAGTGGGCTGCGGGAGCGCTTCGGCCTGCCGCGGGACACCCAGCTGGTCGGCTTCGTGGGCCGCCTCTCGCCGGAGAAGGCGCCTGAAGTCTTCGTGCGTTCGGCGGCGTTGCTGCATGAACGACTGCCCGACGTGCACTTCGTACTGGTCGGCGAAGGGCCCATGCGCACGCAGTTGCAGGAGGCGATCCAGCGCCAGGGCCTGTCCACCCACGTGCACATGGCCGGCCGCATCGACGATGTGCTGCCGGTCTATCACGACCTGGACCTCCAGGTGAGCAGCTCCAACTCCGAGGCCATGCCCCTGGCCCTCATGGAGGGCATGGCAAGCGGCCTGTGCGTGGTGGCGACCCGCGTGGGCGGTGTGCCGGAGATCATCGAACACGGCCGCAGTGGATGGCTGGTGGCCGCGCGCGACCATGAAGACCTGGCCGGGCGCATGCATCAGATGCTCACGCAGCCAGAGTTGCGTCAACGCCTGGCCTTGCGGGCGCGCGCCAGCATGGAGGAGCGACATCAGCTGGTCCACAGCCTGGAGGCGGTGGCCCAGCGCCTTCGCCAGCTGGCGCGCCCTGCGACGGTGGAGCCGCGCCGCATCGGCAGTGCGCCCAGGGGTGTGCCGTCGCGTGGCCAGACGGTGGCGCAAGCCCTGCATCAGCCGGTGCAGGCGGCAGGCACGGCCGCTTCCGTGCTGGCGGATTCAGCCGCCCATACGCCTGGGTCGGTGGCGGGTGCGGCCATGCCGGCAGTGGCCTCGGTGCCGGCGCTGCCCGCAGCGAAAGGCTCGTAGGCATCGGGTTTGCCGCGTGATGGGAGCACAGGGCCGACGTCTCCACCCCGATCTCACCAATTGTTCGGAGGTGAGGTGTACGCCAGGTTCTACGCGTGATCCATTGTGTATCCAACGATCCAAGGAGATAGCCATGAACAGTCGTTCCAAGATCACCACCGTGGCCATGGCCGTGGCACTGGCCTCTGGTGTGGGCTTCCTGCATGCGCAAAGCGGCGGCACCGGCACGGGCGGCGGCCAGGGCAGCTCGGGCACCACCGGTGCCCGCGACCGCACCAATGACCCGCTGTCCAACAACAATGACCAGATGAACCGCGGCAACGCGACGACCACGAATTCGAACAGCAACATGAATTCGGGCTCGATGAACAACAACACCCGCGGCGACACGACCAACAGCACGGGTACCTCGACAAGCAGCCAGAACAACGGCAACAACAACACGACGGAAACCTGGCAGGACCCCAACCGCAACAACGCCAATTCCAACAACATGAACAGCAGTGGCACGTCGAACATGAGCCCCAACTCCTCGGGTTCGCTGTCGACGGACAACACCGCCGCTGGGTCCAACACCGACAGTTCGCTGCCGGCTCGTGCAGACCGCAACTGAGCACGGTCTGGAAGCTTGATGGCACCGCGGATCGAACCGGTCTGACACCACGTTCCGCGGCGCGCATCAGGCGCTCCACACCCCAAGGGCGACCCCTCAAGCGGTCGCCCTTTTTCATCATGCGGTGGCGAGCAGCGCTTCTGAAGCCTTCCCAAGGGACAGGGCCGGCGAGAATCGATCAAATCGCCGCCAGGCCGCATGAATACTGGGTTTGCGGCGCATCAGGGTTGTTGCCGGGAGGTACACCGATTGCCTTGGGTCCTACATCACGAACCGGAGCAGTCATGACCAACCAGGCCTTGAGAGTGGCGTTGATCAGCGAGCATGCGTCCCCGCTGGCACAACAGGGCAGCGTGGATGCGGGTGGGCAGAACGTCTACGTGGCCCACGTGGCCGCCGCCCTTGCGCGGCGTGGCCACCATGTGGATGTCCTCACCCGTCGCGACCAGCGCAGCCTGCCCACGGCCGTGGACATGCGACCCGGTGTGCGCGTGCTGCACATCGACGCCGGTCCGGCCAGCTTCGTCCCCAAGGAGCAGCTGCTGCCGCACATGAAGGCGTTTGGTGCCGAAGCACTGCGTCTGATGCGGCGCAGCCTGCCCTATGACGTCGTCCATGCCAACTTCTTCATGTCTGGCGTGGTGGGGCTGCGCCTGCAGCGTCAGCTCAACGTGCCGCTGGTGCAAACCTTCCATGCGCTCGGAGCCGTGCGGCGCATCCACCAGAAGGAGGCGGATGCCTTCCCGCCGGAGCGCATCGCGCTGGAAAAGCGCATTGCCTGTGAGGCCGACTGCGTCATTGCCGAGTGCCCCCAGGACGCGCACGACCTGGTGGACCACTACGGCGCACCGGCCGGCCGTATCGCCCAGGTGCCTTGCGGCGTGGACCTGGACGAATTCGGCCCCGGCGATCGCCGCGCGGCGCGACGCCGCCTCGGTCTGCCGGAGGACGAATTCATCGTGCTGCAGTTGGGTCGGCTGGTGCCGCGCAAGGGCGTGGACAACGTCATCCGTGCAGTGGCCCGGCTGGACCGGTCCAAGCCCTGGCGACTCCTGGTGGTGGGCGGCGACACGGTGGTGCCGGACGAGCGCCGCACGCCCGAAATCGCACGGCTGCGCGGCGTGGCCCTGGCCGAAGGCTGCGCGCAATGGGTGCAGTTTGTTGGCCGACGCGATCGTGAGCAGTTGCGCGACTACTACCTGGCGGCAGATGTTTTCGTCACGACGCCTTGGTACGAGCCCTTCGGCATCACGCCATTGGAAGCCATGGCCTGCGGCACGCCGGTCATCGGCGCTGAGGTGGGCGGCATCCAGCACACGGTGGCCGACGGCCTGACGGGCTACCTGGTGCCGCCCAAGGACCCCGAGGCCCTTGCCCTGCGGCTGGATGATCTGCGCCATCACCCTGAACTCGGACGGCTCATGGGTCGCGCCGGCCTGGCGCGTGTGCAGCGTGAATTCACCTGGGACGGCGTGGCCGAAAAGCTGTCGCAAGTCTATGCACGCGTGGCCCGGCAACGCCGCATGCGCTCCATGGAGCCGGCCCTGCGGCTCATGCCACAGGCCGGGGCGACCGCGCACGCCGCCAGTGCCATCCCGCTGGATCAGCTGCATGCGGGTCAAGCCTTGGGTGTCCGCCATGCAGACAGCCCCGCCGCGCTTGGCGAGTCGGTCGCCCAGGACCTGAATCCGGTGGCCACCATTGCGGCCTTGCCGCGGCAGGTGCTGGGGGCCAAGGTATGAGCCGAGGGGCCCGCGGAACCCGACCGGCGGTCTTCATCGACGAGGACAGTGCGCTGCTGACCCACACGCCCGACGGGCCTGATGCACCACCCTGCCTGCGTCCGCATGCCGAGGCGGCCCTGACCGCGCTGGCGGCCCACGGCTACGCATTGGTCCTGCTTTGCAGCCAGGCGGATCGACTGCTGTCGCGCTGGTCGATGCAGGGATTGATGCGCCAGCAGCGGCTGCTGACCCAGGTGCTGGAGCATCAGGCGGAAGCGGGTATCACCGACGTGATGGCCTGCGTCCACAGGCCCGGTGCCAACGGCAAGCCGGTGTGCCAATGCCGGCTTCCGCGGCCGGGCCTCCTGCTGGAAGCGGCGCGCCTGCACGGGCTGGCGCTGGACCGGTGCTGGCTGATTGCCGGGTCAAAACGCGGCCGGCGCGCGGCGCGCAGGGCAGGGTGCCGCAGCGTGACGCTGGGCAGTGGCCGCAAGGCTGACACGGACGACTTGTTGCAGGCCGCAGCGCTCATCCTGCGTCGCCAGGACCCGGTCAACGGCATGGTGCTGTCATGAAGGGCGCAGTGACTCATCCTTTGTCCGTGGAGACGGCGGGGCCGGTGCCGCAGGCGCTGGCGGAAGGCCTGGCGGACGCTCTGGTGGTGGGACTCGCCGAAGACCCCAACGACAAGCCCGCGTCGCTGCGGCCTGCCGTGGGCACGCGTGCGGACGAGGCGGCCCGCGCTCCCTCCCAGGGACCCGGGGATGATCCGGTGACGCAGGAGCGCCATCGCCGCTGGTGCAATGTGCGCCGGGTGTTGCTGGTGCGCCTGGACAATCTTGGTGATGTGCTGATGAGCACGCCGGCCTTCGCGGCGGTGCGTGAGACGCTGCCCTGGGCCCATCTCACCTTGCTCGCCGCGCCTGGCACCGAGTCGCTGCGGCCGCATCTGGACATGGTCAACGAGATCGTCGGCTTCAATGCCCCGTGGGTGAAGGCCGGCGCCTCCGTGCTGGACGCGGAGCCGCCCCACATGCGCGGCGAGGCAGAGCGTCATCTGGTGCGCCGCCTCGGTCGCGGCCACTTTGATGCAGCGATCATCTTCACGGTCTGCACGCAGAGCGCCTTGCCGGCAGCGCTGATCTGCCGCATGGCGGGCATTCCGCTGGTGCTGGCCCATGTGCGTGAGCGGGCGTATGGCCTGCTCAGTGATGAGGTGCCGGACGCCGACGTGGTGGGCGAGGGCATGCGCCATGAAGTCAAGCGCCAGCTCGATCTCGTGGCCCACGTCGGGCTGCGCACGCAGGATGACCGGCTGCGCTTTCGTGTGCTGCCCAAGGACGCCAAGGCGATGGAGCAGGCGCTGCAGCAGGCAGGCTTGCGCCCCGGCCAGCCCTATGTGCTGGTCCATCCTGGCGCGAGTGCGGCATCTCGCCGTTATGCGCCGGAGGCATTCGGTGCCGCGGCCGACCTGCTGCTGGACGATGCGGCGGCAGGCAACACCGCCATCGTGTTCTGCGCCGGCGCCAGCGAGCAACCGTTGATCGAGGCGGCTCGTGGCGTCATGCGGGGCCGCAGCTTCGTGCTGCCGCGCCCGCCCAGCCTGGGTGAACTGGCCGCGCTCGTGGCGGGGGCCCGGGTGCTGATGGCCAACAACAGTGGCCCCGTGCATCTGGCGGCGGCCGTTGGCACGCCGGTGGTGGACCTGTATGCGCTGACCAATCCACAGCACACGCCGTGGCGGGTGGCGGCGCGCGTGCTCAACCACGACGTGCCCTGTCGCAACTGCCAGAAGAGTGTCTGCGTGCAGGGCCATCACGACTGCCTGCGCCTGGTCGCCCCCGGCGAGGTGGCCCGCGCTGCGAAGGCCCTGATGGAGGAACCTGCATGACCCTGGACATCACGCCGGACCGTGACGACGCTGCCGCCAGCGCCGCACTGGCGCCGACGCCCGTGGACGCTGAACCTGGGGATCCCGTGCCTGCGACAAGCACATCGCCTCGTGCGGCGCAGGCGACGCCGGCCCCCCGGGTGACCACCGCGCCACCGGCCGTGTCGGTGGTGGTGCCCACCTACCTGCGTCCCATGCTGCTGGAGCGCTGCCTTCTCGCGCTGGTGGCCCAGTCGTTGCCGCGTGACCGCTTCGAGATCGTGGTGGTGGATGACGGCCATGACGACAAGACGCGCGACCGGGTCGCTGCGGTGGCAGCACTGGCCGATGCGCCCAGCATCACCTACGTGCGGCCGCCCAGCGGCCGCGGCCCGGCGGTGGCGCGCAATTGCGGCTGGCGAAGTGCTCGCGCAGCGCTGGTGGCCTTCACGGATGACGACACCATTCCGGATGCACAGTGGCTGGCCCAGGGGCTGGCCACCATGGACCAGCAGCCCGACTGGGTTGCCGCGTCGGGGCAGGTCAAGGTGCCGCGGCTGGGCCTGCCGGATGACAGGCAGGACTTGCCGACCGACCATGAACTCATGACCCGCGGCCTGGAAGCGGCCGAGTTCGTCACGGCCAACGCCTTCGTGCGTCGGGATGCGCTGGTGCGCATCGATGGTTTTGATGAGCGCTTCCTGCGTGCCTGGCGGGAGGACTCGGACCTGCAGTTCCGCCTGCAGCAGCTCGGCCCCGTCGGACGCGCGGGCCATGCGCAGGTGTGGCATCCGGTGCGGCCGGAGCGCTGGGGGGTGTCCTTGCGTCAGCAGCGCAATGTGTTCTTCGACGCCTTGCTCTATCGCAAGCATCCGCAGATCTACCGAAGCCGCATCCGCGCAGTGCCGCCGTGGGATTACTACGCCATCGTCTGCCTGACCGTGATCGCGCCGGTGCTGGCGCTGGGGGGCATGGCCGGGCTGGCCGGCATGGCCCTTGTGGGCGCGGCACTGCTCATCCTGATGCTGGCGCGTCGCCGTCTGCGTCACACCTCGCATACGCCGCGCCATGTGCTTGAGATGGCGGCCACATCTGCCGCCATCCCGTTCCTGTCCGTCTACTGGCGGTTGCGGGGAGCCTGGCATTTCCGCACGCTGTTCCTGTGAGCCGCCGATGACCCTTGCCGCTGCTCAATCGCCGGTCGAAGGACCGATCCACCGCGTCCTCGTGCTGCGTGCACTGGTGCTGGGCGACACCTTGTGTGCCGTACCGGCCCTGAGGGCGATGCGCAAGGCCTGGCCGCAGGCGCGCATCAGCGTCATGGGCCTGCCCGCCTCACGTGACTATCTCTCCCGCATCCCGCATGTGGATGAATGGCTGCCGTTTCCGGGCTGGCCGGGCCTGCCGGAGCACCCGGTGGATGTCCGGGGCCTGCCCGGTGTGCTGGCCGACCTGCAGGCCACGCCCTGGGACCTGGCCATACAGCTGCATGGCAGTGGGGGGGTGACCAACCCCTTCCTTGCGCTGACTGGCGCGCGCCAGCTCGCCGGTTTCCACGGGGCGGGCGCCTGGGTGCCTCCCGCGGATGCAGCCAGGTTCCGACCCTGGCCGGAGCTGGGCCATGAGAGCCAGCGCCTGCTGAGCCTGTGCCACCACCTCGGGCTGCCCGTGACGGACGACTCGCTCGAATTTCCGCTGCGCCCGCAGGACGACGAAGACCTGCGCCAGGCGTGGCCCGGCTGGGACGACACCGCCAGCTACGCCTGCCTGCATGCGGGGGCGCAGTTGCCCTCGCGCCGCTGGCCGCCACGCCGGTTTGCCGCGGTCGCCCAGGCCCTGCACGACGCCGGCCATACGGTGGTGCTGACCGGAGCGCCTTCGGAAGTCCCGCTTGGCCTGGTGCTCGAAGGCATGCTGGACGCGCTCGGTGTGCCCTGCGTCAACCTGCTGGGCCGCACCAGCCTCTGGTCACTCGGCGCGCTGCTGCGGCGGGCGCGGGTGCTGGTGTGCAACGACACCGGCGTCTCGCATGTGGCGGCGGCCCTTCGGGTGCCCAGCGTCGTGGTCTCCTGCGGCAGCGAGCCGATGCGATGGGCGCCACCGGACCGGCGCCTGCACCGGGTGCTGGCCAAGCCGGCGCCTTGCCGGCCGTGTGCCTATGCCGAATGCCCGAACGGGCACGCCTGCGCGCATGCCTTGTCCGTCTTCGAGGTGCTGCAGGTCCTGGACGACCTGCTGGCACAGACATCCCCTCACAAGGAGCCCTCTGATGGCCAAACGGCTGCGCATCCTGACCTGGCACGTGCACGGCAATTACCTCTACAACCTTACACAGGTGCCGCATGACTTCTATCTGGTGACCGACCCCCAGCGCTCCTCCGGCCGGGTGGGCCGCGTGGGGCAGCTGCCGTGGGGCGACAACGTGCATGAGGCCCCGGTGGAGCGTATTGCCGACATGCCCTTCGATGTGGTGCTCTATCAGCACCGCACCGGCTGGGACGAGGACAGGCCGCGCTGGCTGAGCGCGGCACAGCAGCAGCTGCCGCGCGTCTATCTCGAACATGACCCGCCCCAGCAGCATCCCACGGAGACCCTGCATTGGGTGCAGGACCCCGGCGCGATGCTGGTGCACTGCACCCACTTCAACGCGCTGATGTGGAACAACGGCATCACACCTCACCGCGTGGTGGAGCACGGTGTGCAGCCACTGGCCCAGGAGCGCTATCACGGCGACCTGGCGCAGGGCCTCGTCGTGGTCAACCATCTGGAGCGACGGGGCCGGCGCCTTGGCCTGGACCTCTACCAGCAGCTGCGGGAGCGGGTGCCGCTGGCGCTGGTGGGCATGGGCAGCGAGACGCTGCCCGGGGGCAAGGGCGAGGTCTCGCAGCTGGAGCTGCCCAGGCAGATGGCGGCGCACCGGTTCTTCTTCCATCCCGTGCGCTACACCAGTCTGGGGCTGGCGCTCATCGAGGCCATGATGGTCGGGCAGCCCGTGGTGGGCCTGGCCACGACCGAGTTGGCCACGGTGATCCGCAGCGGCGACAACGGATTCATCGACAACCGGCCCGAGGCGCTGGCGGATGCCATGCAGCAGCTGCTGCAGGACCCGGGCCTGGCGCGGGAGTGGGGCGCGCGCGGGCGCGAGCTCGCGCGGCAGCGGTTCGGCATCGACCGCTTCGTCTCGGATTGGATGCATACCCTTCATGAGGTCACGACATGAGAGAAGAAGCAATGCAGGTGGTCGTCACGGGCGCCGCCGGTTTCGTGGGCAGTCATCTGTGCGATGCGCTGCTGGCGCAAGGGCACCGCGTGATGGCGCTGGACAACCTCAGCACGGGCGATATCGGCCATCTGGACGGGCTGCTGGGCCACAAGGCCTTCACCTTCCAGCGGCGTGATGTGTGCCTGGAACCTCCGCGCGAACTCGCCGAGGCCCAGCAGATCTTCAACCTGGCCTGCCCCGCCAGCCCGGCCTATTACCAAAGCGCGCCCGTGGACACGGTGCTGTGCAGCGTGCTGGGCATCTGGCGTCTGCTGGAGCTGACGCAGCGCACTGGCGCCCGGCTGCTGCAGACATCCACCAGCGAGGTGTATGGCGACGCCGAACGCCACCCGCAGCGTGAGGACTACTGGGGCAACGTGAACCCCAATGGCGCGCGCTCCTGCTATGACGAAGGCAAGCGGTGCGCGGAAGCCATGCTGATGGCCTACCACCAGGAACGTCAGTCGGACATCCGCATCGCCCGCATCTTCAACACCTATGGGCCACGCCTGCGGCCCGGGGACGGGCGGGTGGTCAGCAACTTCATCGTCCAGGCGCTGCAGGGCCAGGACCTGACCGTCTATGGGGACGGTCAACAGACACGCAGCTTCTGCTATGTGAGCGACACGGTCCGTGCGCTGATGCTGCTGATGGCGTCGGACGAGATCGGGCCGGTGAATGTGGGCAACCCCGGCGAGCACACCATGCTGGCGCTGGCGGAAATGGTGCTGCGGCTCACGGGCAGCCGGTCCCAGGTGGTGTTCAAGCCCCTGCCCAAGGACGACCCACGCCGCCGCTGCCCGGACATCGAACGGGCGCGCCAGACGCTCGGCTGGCAGCCGGAGGTCAGCCTGGAGGAGGGGCTGGAGCGCACCATCCATCACTTCCGGGATCTGCTCGGACAGCAGCGCGTGATCGTCGCTTGAGGCCTGCGCCGGGCGGCAATCCGGCAAGGGTTTGACACTTGTCAAGGTTTGGCGGGGAGGCGCTGGCGCAGACCGAGCGTCCCGCGCCAAGCCATGCACCCAGTGTGACGATGCCCCCCCGGGCATCACCCCACTTGAAGGTGCATGCGCATGTTTCCTCTCTCGCAAGGTGTCGCCGCCCCCGCTGGGCCTGGCGCATCGACCTGGGCGCCGGCCGGTTCGCGCCTGGCGGCAGAACTGGCAACGGCCGATCCAGGCACGGCTGCAGCCCTGGAGCAGCGGCTGGAGTCGCAATTCGGCCAGACCCACAACTGGCTGCCTACGCTGGATTCGATGGAACGGGTGCTCACGACCCTGCCTGACGAGCAGCGTGAGCTGCTGCATCGCTATCTCTTTCCGGCCAATGCCGAGCAACTGCGACGGCTGACGGACCTCTCGCGCCAGCCGCAGGCCATGGCCGACATGCTGGCTTCCATGCCGGGCGCCAACTACGCGGCAGGCATGGGCAGTGCCCCGGACCCCGCCTACCTGTCCGCACGTCGGGCGGTGTTGGGCGCCTCGGCAATGCCAGGCGCCTTCGCGCCCGGGCTGGCCGCCGCAGCGCCTGCGGCGATGCCGCTGCAGGCGTCGCCCTATACGGCGGCGCTGGCGCAGCCATCGGCCCTGTCGCCGTTCATGCAGTCTGCCCCGGCGCCCGCCTGGTCGCCTTATGCGGCAGCATCCAACGCCTGGGCGTCGTACCCGCCGCCGCCGCCGGCTTTTCATGCGACGCCTCCGTTTGCGGGCTGGCCGGGCGCCTGGAGTCCGGCCGCGCCGGCTTGGGCACCCCCCTGGACGCCACCGGCGGTGGTGATCCACCAGCCGTCGCCCTGGCCGAGCTGGTGTGCTGCGCCGCCTTATTACCCCTATGGGGACTGCTACTGGGATGATCCCTGGGACGACTTCTCCTGCCTTGGGGCCGGGGCGTTGGCGGGTGCTGCACTGGGAATGGGCGCCATGGGCGTCGGCGCCGCCCTCGGTGCAGGGCTCGGCGCCGGGTTCGGCCTGGGGCTTGGCGGCCTGGGCGGCTGGTGGTGACCGCACCCATGGATCCGACTCGCCTGGCCCCGGGGCATACGCGGCACTTGCGCCCCCTGTCCGTCCAGTTGCCGCCGCAGCAGCGCCGGCCGTTGCCAGCAGCGCCGCAGTCGCCTGCAGGCGCGCGGCCGCAGGTGTCGCCCCAGGCCCGGCCCCTGCTGGAGCTGTGCCGTCTGCCGGTCATGCACCGCCTGCTGGCCCTGGCGCAGCGGCGCCTGACCCTGATGGCCCTGGAGGACCAGATGGAAGGCGAATACCGCCGGGGCCATCCCTATGCAGGCGCCATGGAGCTGTCACGGGCGGTGTATGGCGATGCCCGCTACGAGCAGATGCTCAACCGACTGAAGTTCGCCGACAGCGCCCAGTGCGCCCGCCTGCTCGCGGCACGCATCGCCTGCGACGCCGAGGGCCTGGCGGTGCGCACGGCCACGGCGCCCGGCTTTGGGGGCGAGTTCGTGCTGGTCGCGGCCCAGCTCGCCGAGGAGATCTCGGATTGGCATGAGCTGCCGGAGGACACCGTGCTGATGGACCCGTGGGGACAGCGCCGGGGGCCCGCCCGCGGCCTGCTGATGGCCGCGGGGTTGGCCAGCAGCGAGCTTCAGATACAGCGCATGTTTGCTTGAGCTGGGGGTGGCGCACGCCTGGCGGCGACGGCGTTCACGCGTACCGCTGGCAGGGCCATGAACAACCGGTTGGCTAGGCCGCCTGGCGCAGGCCGGAGGCCAGCGCGCGCAGCCGCTCGGTGACGGTTCGCGCCAAGGCCGCCTGCACTTCATGCACGCGCCGTATCTCCTGCCGCGCCTCTGCCGTGGCGTGGTCCGCCAGCGCCTCGCCGCACAAGGCCGACAAGGCACGCACGTCGCCAGCCACGCCGCCCCAGACTTCGAAGGGCAATGCCACATCGACCGCTGCCGCCAACGACCCGTGCATGGCTGGATGCAAGGGCCCGAGCCAGCGCAGATTGGGCGGCTCGGTCTCACCCTGCGCGCCGGGCTCCGGCGCGGGCGCATCCACGACCAGCTGCCAGCCAGGATGCTGCCGTGCGAGCGCTCGCAAGGCGTGCAACAGCGCGTCCCGGTCCGTGCCGGCGACGGGGGGGCCGGCTTGCAGCCAGGCGCGTGTTGGCGGCGTCTGGCCGCTGCCCGCTGGGGCACCGAGCACCCGCCGCGTTTCCTCCTGCTCATAGCCGTCGGGCACCAGGCGCCGAAGTGCCAAGGGAGGCGGTGGCCAGTCGGCAGGCAGCCGCAGGCGCACCAGCGGCGCGAGCGCGGGCGCCGGCGGCGCACCAGCAGTGCGGGGATGATGGATCAGGCCTTCTCCGGCCAGTGCCACGGCCCAGCCCGGCGCGAGGGTGTCGGCGTCGCAGGACCAAGCCCAGCACCACCAGCGGCGCGGGCCCAGCTCACGTCGGTCCTTGCGCAGCAATTCCAGGGAAGTTTCGTCCGGCACCCCGGACCACCCCTGCGCTTCGCTGCCCTCCGGCATGGGACGGTGCAGCACCAGCAACTCGGCGTGCGGCGCCAGGGTATGGCGCCTGAGCAGCGGCCCCAGGACCGACGCACGGGGCGGCTCCACCAGACGAAGCACGAAGTCGTCCGCCAGCGCCAGCGCGGCGGCCTGATGGCGCGCTGGCCAGGTTTCCCACGGCTCGGGCAGCAGGAGCAGCAAGCCAGGCTTGGCGGTCTCGCGCCCGTCCGGCGTCACGCTGCCAATGGCCTCGCGGTCGTTCAAGGCGCGCCAGGCCAGCAAGGCCCTTGCGTATGGCTTGTTGAGCCGGCGCGGCAACGATGGGTCGGCGGCTGATGCGTCCGGCGTTGGCGCCTGGGCGGAGGCTGGCACATGCCACAGGCCGCTGCGATGCCAGACGCGGGTGTCGTGCCAGTCCGGCCGGTCCAGCAGGGGGTACAGGCAGACGCCGCCCAGTGGCACGCCGCGACTGCGCGCCCGCAGGGTCTCGCCGGCAATCTCCTGCAACCAGGGTGCACGCCCCACGCCGATATGGCCTGTCTCCGCCACCAGCATGGGCCGGTGATAACGGCGCCAGACGGCCTCCAGCAGATCAGCCAGAGGCAGCCGGCGAGGGTCGCGCAGGTGCCACGACAACCGCTTTTCGCTCGGCGTTTCCCACTGGCTGCTGTGATAGTGGTTCATGCCCAGCCAGTCCAGCGCTTCGGGGTGCCCCCCCAGCTCGGGTTCCATGCGGCCGGCCAGCATGTCGAAGGCCTGCCACTGATAGGCACTGATACGGTCCGCCTGGGCCCGGTGTTCGGGCTGGTCCACCGGCGGGGCGACGTGCACGACCGGCTCCACATGCAGGAAACGCGCAGCAGGGTCCACGGCGCGGATGGCGGCCATGCCGGCCAGTGCCGCGCGCACCAGGCGCTTCTTGATGGCAAACCCGCTGATGCTGGAGTCATCGGTGGCTGCAACGACGTCCGGGGAAGGCGGCACGCCCGCCGGCCCCATGGCGTCGCTGGCCGATGCCGCCCAGGACAGGAAGCTGATCTCGTTGATCGGCGTGTAAAAGCGCGGTCCCGGACACAGCGGCGTCAGCACGCGCGCTGCCTCTGCAGCGAAGCGGGCAAAGCGGGGCACGATCGCATCGTCCAGCAGGGTCAGCCCGGGCGGCACGCCGTAGTGCATGAGTGTCCAGATGATCTGCAGCCCATGCCGGCGGGCGGCTTCGGCCATGCGGATGGTGCGGCTGAAATCAAAGCGACCGTCGGCATCCTCGGTCAGCCGCCAGCCGATGCTTTCGCGCACGGCGAGCAGGCCGAGCTGGCGCGCGCGCCGGTAATCCTGATCCAGGCGCTGCTCATGGCCGGTGGCGCGCACCATGTCCAGGTGCTCGCCAGCGCCATTGATGTGGTCGGCGCCTTCGAAACCGCCCATCCAGAAGGACTTGAAGGGCGCCAGGGGGCGGGACTGCGACATGGCCCGGGTGTCAGGGCAATTGCGCCAGCGACTGCTCCACCAGGCCGCACCAGCAGTGCCCGATGAAGATGTGCGCCTCCTGGATGCGGGCCGTTTCCGGATGGGGCACCACCACGCACACGTCGCACAGGGCCGCCATCGGCCCGCCATCGCGGCCACTCAGGCCGATAGTGGTCAGGCCCAGCGTGCGGGCGCGCTCCAGCGCCCGCAACACATTGGGGGAATGGCCGGAGGTGGAGATGCCCACGGCACAGTCGCCTGGCTGCCCCAGCCCCGCGAGTTGGCGCTCGAACACGTGATCGAAGCCGTAGTCGTTGCCGATGCAGGTGAGGGCGGAGGTGTCGGTGGTCAGCGACATGGCGGCCAGTGGCCGGCGTTCCTGCTGGAAGCGCCCGGTGAATTCAGCGGCCAGGTGCTGGCTGTCGGCGGCAGAGCCGCCATTGCCCATGAACATGATCTTGCGTCCGGCGCGCAGCGTGTCGGTCATCAGCACGGCGGCGCGCTCGATGTCCGGCCGCAGCAGGTCCAGGCGCTGGAACAGCAGCCGGTGCTGGTGCAGGGCTTCGTCGAACAAGGGCCGAGGCGCCTTGTCCGGACGGGGCCAGGGGCGGATGTCTGCGGCAGCCGGCGCGGCCGGGAAGTCGTCGGGTTTACGGGCTGTGAGGCTCATGCGGCCATCCCCATTTCTTCCAAAGTGACCGAAGCGGTGCCGAACTTGCCGACCACGAGGCCAGCGGCTCGGTTGGCGGCGCGCACCGCGTCTTCCAGCGTTTCGCCGCGCGCGAGGAAGCAGGTGAGCGCCGCCAGCACCGTGTCGCCGGCGCCGCTGACGTCATAGACCTCACGCGCCTCGGTGGGCACGTGCAGGCAGAGCCCGTCGCGCGAGAACAGCGTCATGCCGGCCTCGCCGCGGGTGAGCAGGATGTGGTCGATGTCCAGTGCACGCTGCAGGCGCCCGAGCTTCTCGCACAGGTCCTTCTCATCGGTCCAGTCACCCACGGCGGCCTTCATCTCGTTGAGGTTGGGCTTGAGGAGCCAGGCGCCGCGATAGGCCTCCAGGTCCTTGCGCTTGGGGTCGACCAGGATGCGGCTGGGCTGGTGGCGGCAGTGCTGGATCAGCGTCTGCACATCGCGCAGGGCGCCCTTGGCATAGTCGGACACCAGCACCCAGCGGTGGCGGTGCGCGAGGTCGCGTGCGAGCGCGTTGAAGGACTGGATGCAGGCTTCCGGGGGCGGACCTTCCACGTCCATGCGCAGCAGCTGCTGGCGCTGGCTCACCATGCGGATCTTCTGGGTCGTGCTGATGTCGGGGCTGCGGACCAGCTGCTGATGGATGCCGGGGCGGTCCAGCAGGTTGCTCAGGCAGGCACCGGCACTGTCGTCGCCGACCAGGCCCGTCAGGGTGCAAGGGCACTCCAGGGCGGCCAGGTTCAGGGCCACGTTGGCAGCACCGCCGGCCCGCTGGGACTGCTTTTGCAGATGCAGGACCGGCACGGGTGCCTCGGGGGAGATGCGGTGGACGGCGCCTTCCAGGTAGACGTCCAGCATGCAGTCGCCCACGATGAGCACGGCCGGCGGGCGGCCGGCCTGGACGCTCGGACGAGGCTCGGCCTGCGTCTGCGGATTCAGTGGCGTGTCGAAGCGGACCGTCATGGCGTGAGATGCCCAAGGCGCTGCATCAGGCCGGTGCTGGAATGTCCGGCGAGGTAGGGGGCGATGGCGACACGGCCGCCCCAGCTTTCGACCAGAGGCGTTTCGGGCAGGGTGTCGAGGCTGTAGTCACCGCCCTTGACGTACACGTCAGGCCGCAAGGCGCCCAGGAGGGCCGCGGGGGTGTCTTCCTCGAACCAGGTGACCCAGGAGACGCAGCTGAGCGCCGCGACGACGCGAGCCCGGTCGGCCAGCGTGTGCAGCGGCCGGTCGCCCGGTTTGCCCAGGCCACGGGCGGAGGCGTCACTGTTGAGAGCGACAACGAGGCAGCTGCCTTGTGCACTGGCGGCTTCGAGGTAGCTGACATGACCGACATGCAGGAGGTCGAAGACGCCATTGGTGAAGACCAACGGGCGGGCCAACCTGGGCGCCATCTCCAGGAGACGGTCAGGCGGCAGGCATTTGAGTGAACTGTCCCACTTGTCGAGCACGTACTTCTCCCTGCTTGGTTGCGAAGGGGGTGGAGCAGATCGCGTGCCCGGTAGAAGTGGGGCCCCCGGATTAGCGGGCCTAGGGCCCGCTAATCCCGCCCCCCGGGGGGGCTGCGGGCCGTCTTGGGGCGGCCCGGCGGCGGCCCTTTCCGCAAACCACCAGCCCCGCTTGAACGGCGCTGCGCGCGTTCGGCGCGACTATGTGCATACAGGTGGCTCCGATGGGGGGTGTTGGCCCCCGGTTTCTGGCGCTTAGAGCGCCAGAAACGCGCCCCCCGGGGGGGCTGCGGGCCGTCTTGGGGCGGCCCGGCGACGGCCCTCTCCGCAAACCACCAGCCCCGCTTGAACGGCGCTGCGCGCGTTCGGCGCGACTATGTGCCTGCAGGCGCCTCCGATGCGGGGTGTTGGCCCCCGTTTCTGGCGCCTAGTGCGCCAGAAACCGCCCCCCCGGGGGGGACTGCGGGCCGTCTTGGGGCGGCCCGGCGACGGCCCTCTCCGCAAACCACCAGCCCCGCTTGAACGGCGCTGCGCGCGTTCGGCGCGACTATGTGCCTACATGTGGCTCCGATGGAGGGTGTTGGCCCCACGGATTAGCGGGCCTAGGGCCCGCTAATTCCGCCCCCAAGGGGGCGGGCCGGGTTGGGGCGGGACGGCGTCACCTGGATGGGGGTCAGGCGACTTCGAGGTGGGGGAGGGCGAGGAGCTGCAGGAGCTTGTCGGGATCGACGGGCTTGGTGAGGTGGTGGTCAAAACCGGCAGCAAGCGCATCGTCACGGTCGGACGCCTGGCCCCAGCCTGTGATAGCAACCAAGATGGGCGGGTGAGCGTCCGTGCGCGCACGGATGCGGCGCGCCACTTCATTACCGTCCACGCGCGGCATGCCAATGTCCAGCAGGCACGCATCCAGCGGCGACTCCTCATAAGCCTCTAGCGCCTGCTGGCCATCAAAAGCCAACACCACCGTGTGGCCCTGCAATCGCAGCAGGTGCCCCAAACTTTCGGCAGCATCGCGGTTGTCGTCAGCGACCAGGATGCGCAGCGGGCCCGAGACCGACGCACGAGCGCGGCCAGCAGGCACAGCCGCAGGTAGCGCCTGCCTCAAGGGCAACCTCACCACGAACCGGCTGCCACGGTCCTTGCCGTCGCTGAAAGCATCGATGCGGCCCCCATGCAGCTCCACCAGCCCGCGCGTCAGCGCCAGGCCAATGCCCAGCCCCTCATTGAGACGACCACCCGTGCGCGGCAATTGCGTGAACATGTTGAAGACTTCGCCCAAGGATTCACTCGGAATGCCAATGCCGTTGTCACTCACCTCCACCACCACCTCGCCACCCTGCACCCCAGCAAGGAGCTCAAGCCGGCCCCCAGGCGCCGTGTATTTGGCGGCATTGGTCAGCAAATTGGCCACCACCTGAGCCAGCCGCAAGGCATCCGCCTCGAAACGCAAGACCTGATCCGGAAGCTCCACCCGCAACTGGTGCTGCCGCGCTTCCACCACCGGACGCGCCGTCTCCACAGCCGATTCAATGACCTCGTTCAATGCGACCTGCGCCAGCCGCAAATTCAGCGCCCCACGAGTGATCCTGGAAATGTCCAGCAAGTCATCCAGCAACAAGGCCATGTGCTGGACCTGCCGCTCAATGACGCCGTGGCTCCAGCGCTTTTGAGCCTCCGTCGCCTGCGCCGAACTGGAGAGCAACGCCGCCTGCCGGATCGGCGCCAGTGGATTGCGCAGTTCATGCGCCAGCGTCGCCAGGAACTCGTCCTTGCGCCGATCCGCCGCCTGCAAGGCAGCACGTGCCCGCGCCCGCTCCGCATGCACGATGACCTTGCGCGCGCATAGGTCGGTGAGGTCGGTCTCCCGCAAGGTGATGTCGTGCGGCACCGGGAACTGCACACTCAACATGCCCATCAGCTCACCGCTCTCAGTGATCAACGGGGTGCTGTGGGCCGCGCTCAAGCCCAGCGCCGCCGCGACCTCGCGCAAGTCCTCGCAGCGCGGATCCCGCTGGAAGTCGGCCACCACGACCCGCTCGCGCTGGTGACGCGCCATGCCGCAGGTGCCGCCGCCCGCATCCATGAGCTGCTGCAATCGCGCCAGCGCCTCGCCATCAAAGCCCACCGACGCTTCAATCTTCAAACGGCCATCCGCGGCGTCGACAAAGGAGAGCAGGCCATGCTGCGCATGATGCAGGGCCACCACCGCCTCCAGCACCAACTGGAATTGCTGCTGCAGAGGGCGCGGCTCCAGCAACCGTGTGCTGAGCTCCTGCAGCCGGTGCAAATCATTCACCCGCAAGCTCAGCTTCTGCTGCGTGTCCTGCAGCTGAGTCTCCATGCGCTTGCGCTCGGTGATGTCCACCACCGCGCCCCGCACATGCGTGACCTGCTGGTCGTCGCGTATCAGCCGCACCCTCAGCAGCAACCACTTCAGGCCTTCAGGGGCGGGCCAGGCCAGCTCATGCTCGAAGCGCTCACCCTCTCGGCGCAGCAGATGTTCCTGCGCCAGGCGGGCCTGGGCCACCAGCTGAGGAGGAAACTTGGCCAGCAGTGCCAGCGCCGGGACCGCCTGGTCCGGCGCAGACACGCCGCACAAGCGCGCCAGCGGCGGGCTGACGTACAGCGTGCCAGCGACCTTGTCATATTCAAACAGGCCCACGTCAGTTTCTTCCGCCAGCAGCCGCAGGCGGGCCTGTGCCTGCGCGGCCCGCAAACCCCGCTGCCGCAATCGCTCACCCAGCGCCAGCAGCAGGACCCCATAGATGAGGTAGGCGGCAATCGTGACACGGCCGTCGCTGGACTGCTGCCAGAACTCGCGGAACGACGCTTCGTCCATGCCCGCGCTGGCAAGCCCGGCCAGGAGCACCACAGCCCCCGGAGCAGGCCCGAACCACACCGCAGCCAACGCCACCGCGGGAAGGAAAAAGAGGAACGGCTCCCCATTGCCGATGAGCGGGCGCACCAGCCACTGGAGGATCATGGCCAGCAGCGCAAGGCCCACCACAAAGGCCAGGCGTAAAAGGAATTGCCGGCTCGCGTCACTGAGCAGCATGAGTCTCACCTTCATTCGTCACTTTCGACCCCGGACCATCACCACCGCCAGGGGCTTGTCGATTGAAGCATCCTCGCCTGTTCGCTTCTTCGAAATGTCCCAAAAATTGGTGGGAAATCGTCACTGAACGTTTTGGCGGGCACGCCTGTTGCCCTCTTTGCCCCGGCAGTCTGCGGAAGCAGACACCCCGCATTGCTGGCGCCGAATGTCTCGGCGCCGCCCCTCATCACAGGAGAATTTGTCATGTGCCTGCGCCAGCTGGCTTTGTCGATATCGCTGCTGGTCGCCACCGCTTCGTCCCATGCTGAAGCGGTGCATGCCGAACCGGCGATGGCCACGTTGCAACAGGGCGCTGCCTTTGCCGCCAACGGGCACGGCGACGGGCACCATGCGCCTTCAGGGCTTGCTCATGCGTCCTTGTCCGTCCCGACGCCCGTGGGAACACGCCCTGCGACATCGGCACTGACCCCGTCGCAGCCGTCGCGCCCCCTCAAATCCGCAGGAGCCCGCGAGGAGCCCAACGCCCCAAGAGACCTGAAGTCGCTGCTGGCGCTGGTCAGCGGTCTGGCACTGGTGGGATGGATTCAACGGCGCCGCCCGGAGGGTTGATACGGGGTGCGGATGGGCTCGCCGTCTATCGATGTGCGCTCAGCGGCCTGCGGGCCGCTTTTCAACGCCTTCATGCAAGGCGCCGTTCCAAGCCTCGCGGCACCAGAAAAATTTTCAAACGAGGGCGATCGGGAATCGCGCAAAAACTCACAGTTGCTGCAAGAATAAGTTATGGTGTTCGACCGAATGCCATATCGGACGCTGTTCAGGGAGGTCGCCGGTCAGGCGCGGTGAGCAGCGTCACAACTTGACGCAAACATCTCCGGTCGCCCCGTCTTTCGGGCGGCTGGTTATCTGATCTGCCAGCATTGAGCAGGTCCCCTACCTAAGGACGTACCGGTGACCCATGCCTTGATCGTGGACGACGACATCGATTCTGTCGCCACCTTGCAAGAACTGATTGCCAGCGAGAAGTTCACCGTCTCGGTGGCCCATACCCTGCGTGATGCCCGCCGTCACATTGCGCTGCAGCAGCCCGATGTGGTGCTGCTGGATCTGCAACTGCCCGACGGCAACGGGATGGAGCTGTTCTCGGACCCGCAACTGGTGGCCAATTCCGAGGTGGTGCTGATCACCGGCCATGCGAGCCTGGACACCTCGATCCAGGCGCTGCGCCTGGGCGCGGCGGACTACATCGTCAAGCCCATCAACATCACGCAGCTGCAGGGCGTGCTGTCGCGCGTGATGAAGCCGGCGGCGCTGCAGGCCGAGGTGGCCGACCTGAATGCCAACCTGGCCCACAGCGGTCATTTCGGCTTGCTGTGGGGCCGCACCCCGGCCATGCAGCGCATCTACGAGCAGATCTCGCGCGTGGCGGGCACCAGCGTGTCCGTCTTCATCAACGGCGAGAGCGGCACCGGCAAGGAGCTGGTGGCCCAGACCGTGCACGACCTGAGCCGCCGCCGCAAGAAGCCTTTCCTGGCGGTCAACTGTGGCGCGATCTCGCCCAATCTGATCGAGAGCGAAATCTTCGGCCACGAGAAGGGCGCCTTCACCGGCGCTGACAAGCAGCACGAAGGTTTCTTCGAACGCGCCAGCGGCGGCACGCTGTTCCTGGACGAGCTGACCGAGATGCCGCTGGAACTGCAGGTCAAGCTGCTGCGCGTGCTGGAGACGGGGCGCTTCATGCGCGTGGGCTCCACCACCACGCTCGATGCGGATGTACGCGTGATTGCCGCATCCAACCGGCCGCTGCTGCAGGCTGTACAGGCCGGCAAGCTGCGTGAAGACTTGCTCTACCGCCTGAACGTGTTCCCCATCGAGATGCCGCCGCTGCGGGACCGTCTGGATGACGTGCCGCTGCTCGCGGACCACTTCCTCAAGGGCATCGCCGCCAAGGAAGGCAAGAACAAGCGCTTCACGCCGCGTGCATTGCAGCAGCTGCAGACCTATCACTGGCCCGGCAATGTCCGCGAGTTGCGCAATGCGGTGCAACGCGCCTACGTCATGGCCGCGGCTGACGTGATCGACGAGCAATGGCTGCCGAGACCGGACCCGAGCCAGGAAGCGCCGGTATCGACGCTGGCCGCCACCAGCGGCACCTTTGCCGCGGTCTCGCCCGGCTTGAGCGCGGCGGCACCCGTGGCCGCCACGGCCCCGGTGCCCGCGGAGTCCTCCGGGCCCTCCGTGGTGATGCCGCTGGGCAGTTCGATGGCCCAAGTGGAGAAGGCCTTCATCCTGGCCACCCTGCAGCACTACAAGCACCACAAGGAACAGACCGCTGCCGTGCTGGGCATCAGCCTAAAGACGCTCTACAACCGTCTCAAGGAATACGCGGCTGAAGACGCGGCCGCCGTCGATAGCTCTTCCGCCACCCACTGAGCTTCCTGCCGAGGCGACAAAGAACCGGGGCCCTGCAAGGGCCCCGGTTGCTTTGGGCTGCCACCGCGCGCCTGCCGGATGGGCATGCCACCTGCCTTTGTGCATCCATCGATGCATCAACGCCGAGGGTGGCATGCCGCTGTGCTGGGTTTCCGATCTCGAACCGGGCTTGCGCCGCGTGCGTACGGCCAAAGGCTTCCGCTACGTGGACGCGCAGGGGCGGCCGGTGCGTGATGCCGCCATCATCAAGCGCATCAACAAGCTGGCCATTCCTCCGGCCTACGAGCAGGTGTGGATCTGCGCCCGTGAAGATGGCCACCTGCAAGCGACCGGTCGCGATGCGCGTGGCCGCAAGCAATACCGCTATCACCCAGACTGGATGCTGGAGCGCGGTGAGAACAAGTTCGGACTGCTGAGCGATTTCGCTCTTCGGCTGCCGCGGCTGCGGCGGCAAGTGCAGCGGCGGCTGCGGGCGGGTGGTCTGGACCGTGAACGGGTGGTGGCGGCGCTCGTGCGGCTGCTGGACCGCACCTGGATGCGCATCGGCCACCGCGAATATGCCCGCCAGAACGGTTCCTATGGGCTCAGCACGCTGCTGTGCAAGCATGTGAAGGTTAGCGGCGACGCGTTGATGCTGAGCTTCGTCGGCAAGAGCGGCGTGCGCCACCAACTCGCGGTGAAGGATGAGCAGGTGGCCGCCCTGGTGCGCCGCTGCCGCGATCTGCCCGGCCAGGAGCTGTTCGGTTACGAGGACGATATGGGCGCGCCCCATCGTATCGATGCCTCGGACGTGAACGAATGGCTGGGCCGCGTGGGCGGCCCGACCTGCAGCGCCAAGGTGTTCCGCACGTGGCATGCCAGCGTGCTGGCCCTGGATCTGCTGCGCGGACACGCGGCAGCTGGCCATGCGCCCGGCATGGCGCTCAAGGACACGCTGGTGCAAGTCTCCACGCGGCTTGGCAATACCGTGGCGGTATGCCGCAAATCCTATGTGCATCCGGGTGTGCTGGCCCTGGCCGAAGGGGAGGCCTTCGAGACACTGCCGGACCAGCGCTGGATACGTCAGCCGCCCACCGCGCCTGGCCTGAGCCTGGCCGAGCGGCGCCTGCTGGGGCTGCTGCGCAGCGCCCCCAAGGAAGCGCCGACGCTGGAGCAATCGCTCAAGCGTTCGCTCAAGCGCCCCCGCAAGGAGGCGGCCGGCTCGAAGGGAAAGACTTCGGCACCACCGGCCAGGAAGGCCCTCGCCAAGGCGCCCTCGAAAGCGCCTTTGAAAACACCTCTGAAGGCGTCTTCCAAGGCGTCCGTCAAGCCGGCGCCGACATCGTCGACATCGGCGCAGGGTCGGTCCCAGAAGGGCCGGCGCTCCGCGGTGCCGGCGCCCCGGACGCCACCGTCAGCGGCGCGCCCCCGTCAGCCTGCATCGACGCCAGCAGATGCTCGGCCAGCACTGGCCAGGACGTGAACGTGCCCGCCGGCTCGCGCAGTGGCGAGCGGCGCCATTCGGTCTCGCCGCCGCTGTCGAACAGCAGGCCGCGCGCGCCGGCGCGGTGGCCGGCTTCCACATCGTCCAGCGTGTCGCCCACCATCCACGAGCGCGCCAGGTCCAGGTGATGCGCCCGTGCAGCGCGGATCAGCATGCCCGGCGCCGGCTTGCGGCACAGGCATGCTGGGCGTCCCTTCGCATCCGGACCGTGCGGGCAGACCGCGACATCGTCGATCTCCACGCCGAATTCCTCGCGCAGGCGCCGAAGCAGCGCATCCTGCAGCCGGGCGAACTGGGCGCGGGTGAACAGGCCTTTGGCAATGCCGCTCTGGTTGGTGACGATCACCAGGGCCAGCCCGGCCTCGCGCAGCCGCTTGAGTGCCTCGCCAGCCCCGGGCATGAAGCGCAGCAGGGCCGGATCGACGTTGTAGGGCACGTTCTCGATGAGCGTGCCGTCCTTGTCGATGAACAGGCAGGGGCGCAGCGCCCGCGTCGGAGTACCGGTGAAGGTGTCGGTGGGCAGAAAGGTGGTCAAGGCCAGGAGCTTTCAAGAGTGGGCAGGACCGTCAACTCGGGAATGACGGTGCCCTCGGGCTGTTGAAGCACGTAGCGAACGGCACGGGCCACGTGGATGGGATCCTGCAGTCGCGTTTCGTCGATGCCCGGGAAACGATCCAGCAGGAAAGGGGTCTTCATGCCACCGGCGACGATGGCGCTGACGCGCACACGCTTGTCGCGCAGTTCGGCATGCAGGGCGTGTGACAGCCCCAGCAGGCCCCACTTGGTCGCGTGATAGGCGCTGGCGTTGGGCCAGGCACGCTTGGATGCGGTGGAGGCGATGTTGACGATGTGACCGCCGCCGCCTTGCTTGAACATCTGGGCGCTGGCGTACTTGGCCATGACCATCGGCCCGGACAGGTTGGTGTTCAGCACCCGCTGCCAGTCCTCGATGCTGAGCTCGGACAAAGGTGCCGTCACATCGGTGGCGGCATTGTTCACCAGCGCGTCCAGGCGGCCGAAGCGCTGGACCACGGCCTCCACGGCCTCGGCGCACTGGCGCGGGTCGCCGACATCCAGCGCCAGGGGCATGGCCTGGATGTCGCGTTCACCCAGCAGGGCGGCGCGGTCCTGGGCGCGTTGCAGGTCGATGTCGGCCAGCACCACCCGCATGCCGCTTTCGCCCAGCACCTGCGCGATGGCGGCGCCCAGGCCGCGGCTGCCGCCGGTGATCAGGGCGACCTGGCCATGCAGCGAGGGCAAGTCGAACGGCTGGGCGGTCGCGTCGTTCGCGGGCACTGCAGCGGTCGTCTGGGAAGGCGTGTCGATCATGGTTGGAAATCCTGTGAACGTCGTTGTGGGGGCCCAAGCGCGGGGCCGGCGGGCGTCGATGTGGCCATCACGCCGGGGCATCGTGTCCGCGCGCCCTGTCCGATGGCAGGCGGCGTGCCACTCACCCCATTCCGGGCGCACCGCACGCGACCCCTGATTCAAGGACAGCGCAGGGCAGGGCAGCCAGCCGGAGAGGCCCGGTTCGGGCGTCGTGCCGCGAAACCGGCCAGCCGCCCACCGGGCTCAGCGAGCCTTGTCGGCAGCCTCCCACGCGAGCGCCCGCAGCTGGACGGCGACCAGCATGGAGAAGCACTCGTCCCAGATCGGGAAGGCGCCGCTGGCAGCCACGACGATGCCGTCCAGGCAGACGCCGCCCCACAGGAGGCTGTCATCTCCACGCAGGCGATGCGGCTCCAGCAGTTGCAGGCGCCGGCTGTCCATGCCGTGGCGCCACGACAGCCGGGCCTTGCGGCGGGCATAGTCGGCATAGTCCACGTCCCAGCGGCCACGGTCGCCGATGGAGTGCTCATAGAGCGACTTCGGTTCGGTCGCGCCGTCCATGATGCTTTCGGCCGGGTCAAGGATCACCAGGTGCAGCACGCCCAGGCCACTGACCTCCTGGCGCTGGAGCTGGGCTTCGATGGCGGGCTGTACGGCGCGTGCGGCCTGCTGGGCCAGTTGGGCGGTCAGGAAGCGGGCGGATTCGCTCATCGGGCCTCCGCATGGAAGAACGGGGAGAAGGCGGGGGAGGCCAGGCGGTGCGGCACCAGCGGCGCACCGGGGGCAGCGAGGCGGCCCGGCGACGGAAAGGCGTTGCTGCCGGAGCGCCCCTGCTGCGTGGGGTCTCCCATGCCGCCATCCCACCCGCCGGCCGGGCCATGGACACTTTTGTTCGGCGGCAGCAGTTCCGCCAGCCGTGCCAGCGTGCGTCGCACGTCCAGGGGCTTCGCCCACATCTCCTGGAAGCCGGCACCGAGGGCATCGAAGTCCGAGTCCGCCGTCACGGCGATGGCGGGCACCCGCGACCAGCCTCGGCGCATGCGCAGCAGTTTCAGCAGTTCCGACCCATGGCAATCCGGCAAATTCAGGTCTACGAGCAGCAAGGAAGGCTGCAGGCGCGCGCTCATGCGCCAGGCGGGCATGCCGGCCTCGGCGACGTGCAGGCGCAGGTCTCGGCGTTGCTCGAACATCGCCTCCATGACGATGACATTGAGCGGGCTGTCCTCCACGTACAGCACTGATGTGAGACCGTCGTTCATCGGTTCGCTCCTTCCCTTGCGAAGATGTTGGGTCAGTGAATCCAGGGACATTGGCAAGAGGCGTGCCCGCAGGGCGCGGCGTAGGCGCCGCTCATCACCACGTGGCGTGCCGGCTTTGTTTCGCCTTGCCGATTCGCTTTTTTGGCGCTTCGCGCTCGTTTTGCCCGAGCCGGGCGAGGGAATGCGACCAAAACGCGGGAAAACGCTGCGGGACGGGCATCGGCCTTGCCGTTGCCTGGGTCTTGGTAACAGGCCTTCGCGGCCGCAAGGCGACACACCATGGCAAATCCGACGGCAACAACGCCGGGCGCCGCAGCCGACGAGGCCGCGTCCGACCGCCCCACCAGCTTTGGCGTCTACAAGCCGGTGGACCATCTGGTCATCAGCTTCCCCACCAGGGACGACGCCCAGGCCGCGCTGGAGTCATTGCGCCAGTTGCCGCTGGAGGATGCCGATATCCATGTCTACAGCGACACGGACATGGTGGCGCAGGTGGCACACGACCTGAAGAACGCCAGCCCGATCGCTGCCATCGGCCAGGAGGTCAACCTGCTGCGCAGCCATGGCGAGCTGGCGGAAAGGGGCTATCACTTCCTGGTGGTGAAGGCGCGCGACGACGCCGCGGCCCGCCGCATCGCCGAGACCGCCCGCCAGCATCACGCGGAACGGGCGCAGTACTACGGTCATTTCATCATCGAGGAAATGATCGAGCCCGAGGGTGGCCGCCCGCAGGTGGCCGAGTCTCCACATCGTGGCCTGGACACCCATCCAAAGCCGCCACTCCCCCGCGAATAGGGCACAGCACTTCCTCACCGGCATGCCACTTGCCATTTCCCGCCCATCCCAGTTCCAACGAAAGGCAACGATCATGAGCACCACGCCCAACAACGAGAAGAGCGACAAGACCGTCCCCTTCACCACCTCTGAAGACGTCGCCAAGGCCGGCATGGCCAACGGCAACGGCGCCGCCAGCGGCGCAGCGGGCGTCGAGCTGGTCAACCGCATGGCTCAAAGCGCGCATGCAGCCATCGACAAGCTGGCCAGCCAGGCCTCGCCCGCGGTGCAGCATTTGCAGAAAAGTCTGGAGGGCACAGGGGAGATCCTCCACCGTCGCGCCGACCAGCTGCGCTCGACCGGCGACGAGTGGGCCGAAAGCGCCCGTTCGGGCGTGCGGGAGCATCCGCTGGTGGCCATCGGCACGGCCTTCGCGCTGGGCCTGCTGATCGCGCGCCTGGCGCGCTGAGCCTGGCCATCCCATGAGCGATTCCCGTCGCGACACCGGTACTCCGCCTCTGCCCGACGGGCCTTCGCTGTCTGCGCCTCACGGCGCGGGCGGCGACGCCAGGTTCCCGCCGCCGCCCGAACCACCTGCCGGACCGTCGTCCTTCCCTCACGACGATCCACACCTCCCCGGCGCTGGCGGCGGGACCTCGCCCCCTGACACGGGCTGGATGGCGGACCTGCAGGGCCTGGTCCGCTCGGCCCGTGGCATGTTCCAGAGCCGCCTGCTGCTGCTGGTGCTGGAGCTGGATCGCGCCCGCCATGGCCTGATCAACCTCATGATCCTGCTGGTGGTGGCCGCCATCGCGGGCGCCACCGCCTGGTTCGCCCTGTGGGCGGCATTGATTGCCCTGGCGGTGCATCTCGGCCTGGCCTTGCCCTGGGCCTGCCTGGGTGTGCTGGTCATCAACCTGGTGCTGCTGGGCTGGGTGGCCGCCGCGATGAAGTCGCTGGCGCCGCTGATGTCCCTGCCGGCCTCCCGCCGCCAGTTCCACTGGCTGTTCAATGACCCCCGTGACCAAGAGGACACCGCCAGCCATGGCCGCACCGCCGCCCCCAGTGCCTGAGACGCTCGAAGAGCTGAACGCCCGCATCGACCTGGTCGAACTGCGGGTGGTGCGCCGCGACATGGAGTTCCGCCAGCACGCGCTCTCGCTGAAGGCGCGCGGCAGGGCCGCGCTGGCGCCCAGCCACTGGGTGCGCCCGCTGCTTGGCGTCGGGTCGGGCTGGTTGTTCTGGCGCCTGTTTCGCCGCAAGCCGCACCGGCATGCCGGGCGTGGGCGGGCGGCGTCGCGCGGCCGTCCGGCGCGCGGAGCCGGCCTGTTCGGTGGTCTGCTGGCCGCAATGCTTGGTGCCCAGGCGCATGGTCATGATCACGCCGCGAAGCCAGGTCCTCATGCGCCGGGCAGCGGCCATGGGGCTGGCGCCGACCATCACGAAGGCAAGGGCAAGCCGGAACTGGCGCTGCTGCAGATGTTGACCATGGCCTGGAGCTTCATGCCGGCGCGACTGCGCGGCAGCCTGGGGCCGGAGACGACCCAGCTCGTGCTCGGAGTGGTCGCAGGGCTGGTGCATGGCCTGCAGCGCAAGCGCAAGGAGCATGAGGCGGCGACCGGCGCACAGGCGCAGGCCGACGCCCGGCAGGCCGGTGCCAGCGTGCGCGAGGGTATGGCGGCTGCGCCGGCCCCCCGCGCCGCCCACCCCGCGCCGGGCGCAGCGCCCTCGGGAGTTTCCGCAGGCATGCCGCACTGACGTCGGCCCGCACGCACGAAAAAAGGGGCTGAGCCCCTTTTTCTTTTTTCAGCGGCGGGCCGGCCCGCTCGCGCGGGTATCAGCCCTTGTCGGCGGCGTTGCGAGCCTGGTCGCGCAGCAGGCGGATCTGATCGTGGTTGCGCAGCACGCCGGCCAGCTGACGCTGGACGACTTCGAGCACGCCCGCGGGCAAGGCCTTCTGCGCCGCCTTGCGGTAGCGCGCCACGGCGGCATCCTCACCGCGTTCGCATTCCTCCAGCATCGCCACGTCGCTGTAGCCGGTGAGGGTGCCCTTGACGGCCACCCAGCCGCGGTGCATGGCGCCGGAGGTGCTGCCTTCGTCTTCCGGCTTGCCGCCTTGCTGCCGCACCAGTTGCTGCAACTCCGCGCTGGCCTCGCGGCAGTCCGCCGCACGCTGCGCAAAGACTTCGCGCAGGCTGGCGCTGCGCACATGCTCGGCGCAGCTCAGAAAGCCGTATTCACCGTCCTTGCAGGTCTCGATCAGCGTGTTGAGCTCGTCGATGACGTCCTTGTTGTCCATGGGACCACCTTTCGCGGGGGAGGTTGAGATGCCCCTGGGCAGCAAGGTGCGTTCCCGAGGCGGCAGTCAATCCGCCGCCGGCCGGCCCGCCATGCCGCGGCCCATGGCCCGCGCCAGTGCGTCCAGCAATTGCGCTGGCGACGCCGGCTTGCGCAAGACCGGGAAAGACGATTCCGCCGTGAGTGCCGCGCTGAAGCCGCTGATCAGCACAACCGGCAGGCCAGGCCGGCGGCGGCGCAGTTCCCGCGCCAGCGCCTGGCCGTCCATGCCGCCGGGCATCACCACGTCCGACAGCACCACATCGAAGGCGGCGCCGCTGCCAAACTGCTTGAGGGCTTCCTCGGCATTGGCCGCCGTCGTCACCTGACAGGAAAAGCTGCGCAGCAGACTGGCAGTCACCCGGTTGAGTTCCTCGTTGTCTTCCACCAGGAGAACGCTGGCACCCGCCAGGCTGCCTGGGTCGGTGACGAGGGCCGGCCTGGCCGCAGGCGTGGAGCCGCAGGCGGGCAACAGCATGGTCACCGTGGTGCCATGCCCTGGCTGGCTGGCCACGCGCGCGGTCCCGCCTGCCTGCACGCAAAACCCCAGCACCTGGCTCAGCCCCAGGCCCGTGCCTTTGCCCACTTCCTTCGTGGTGAAGAAGGGTTCGAACACGCGGGCCTGCACGTCTTCCGGGATGCCGGCGCCCTTGTCGGTGAAGGTGATGACGACGTAGTCGCCCGGGCCGACATCCTGCTGCTCGTAAGGCTCGGCATTGCGCGCCTCCAGCAGGATGTCCCCCATGCCGTTGGTCGCGTCACGTGCGTTCAGCGCGATATTGATCAGGGCCAGTTCCAGTTCCGCGGCATCCACCTGCACGCTGCGGGTGCCGGGTGCGACCGTCAGCGTGAGCTGCATGCGCTTGCCCACGACCGTGGACAGCAGTTCCTTCATTTCCCCCAGCGCCGTGGCCAGGTCCAGCACCTGTGGCCGCACGGGCTGGCGTCCGGAGACGCGCAGCAGATGCTGGGTGAGACGGCTGCCCACTTCCACCGACCGCATGATGGCGCCCACCGGCATGGCGAGCGACTCCGCGTGCGGGCTGCGCTGGATCAGGTGAGCGCTGTTGCTGATCACCCCCAGCAGGTTGTTGAAGTCATGGGCCACCCCGCCGGTAAGCCGTCCCAGTGCTGCCGTGCGCTGGGTGCGGGAGCTGCGCTGCTCGGCCTCGCGGGTGCGGTCGATCGCTTCGTTGACGCGCCTTTCCAGCTCGCCGCGCCCCTGCCGGATGGCCGCGCTGGCGTCTTCAAGCGCCAGGGCCACCTCGTCGCACTCGGCCATGCCGGTGCTGCCGGCCTGCACCGGTTCTCCGGCCCGCAGCGTGTTGGCGATGTCGGTGAGCTGATGGATGGGCCGGGCAATGCGACGGCTGATCCACAAGGCACCGCCAAAACCGGCCAGAATGAGCACCAGCGACCCGACCACGATCGGCTGCAGCGCCTTGGCGCGTCCTCCCAACAGGGACTGGCGGGGCACGGCCGTCAGGAAGGTCCAACCCTGCGGGGAGGTGCTGAAATAGCCGATCACCGGTTGGCCGTCCAGCGAGACCGATTCAAAGACCGACTCCGTCTGTTCGGCCATCTTGATACGCAGGTCGTCGGTGGAGCGCCGCCCGGCATAGGAAGTTCCGCCGGGGTGCCGGGCCACCACCGTGCCTTGCGCATCCATGATGGTGGCGGTCCAGTCGTCCGGCATTTGCTGCGCATCGATGATCTGCTGCAGTTCCTGCGGCAGCAGCGTGACGGTCAGGTTCATGAGCGCACGGCCGTTGCGTTCCACCGGCTGGACGATGGCGGCGCGCAACTGGCCGTTGGCCGGGTCAGGCTCCAGCCCGCCGATCACCGGCTTGTCCACCAGCGCGCGGCTGGGGTCCGCCGCGCTGGCGCTGGCGTCCCGGGAGGCGGCGGGCGCTTCTGCCCCGGCTGCTGTCTGCAGCGCCTGCGAGGAGGGGGGCAGGGGGTGGGAGATGGCCCTCCCGCTTGGTGCGGGGGCGGGTGTTGCGGCCGAAGACAGGCCCACGCCGGGATTGGACGATGGCGGGGCGGTGAATGTCGGCAGCGAGCCCGGACGGGTACTGAAATACACGCGGTCCGGCGTGGCCAGTTCCACCCACCCGGCCATGCCCTGCATCGCGCGACGGGACTGCAGGTCCAGCGTCGCCAGTTCTTCCGGCGTGACCTGCGGCGCGGTATCCAGGCTCTGGGACAGCGACAGGATGCGGGCAATTCCGGCACGGCGCGAGAGCTCTTTGTCCACCACCATGGAAAGGGCGCGCGTGTTGTCCCGAAGGTGGCGTGTGAGGGCTTCCTGCTCGTCCTGCCAGGTCTGCCAACTGACCCAGAGGGCAGCCAGCATGCTGGGCACCATCACGGAAAGGACAAGCAGCAGCAGGCGGGTTCTGATGGAAAGGGGCATGGGCTGGGAGGCGCTCCGTACACGCCAGTGCGGCCAGGCGCCCTGGTCGTGCCTGGAAGGTGGATGGTGGAGGGTGCTGTTCAATTCAGGAAGGACGGTTGGCAGTCTAAGGGGCGGAGCGGGAACCGCGGATCTCCGTCCGGATCTCGGTGTGGGCTTCACGCGTCGCCTCCGGTTCGAGAGGGACGGGCACGGCCGGACGTTCCCGGATGTCGGTGTGGATGGTGGTGTCGATCGTGGTGACCGCGTCCTGGTTGGGCCGCAGCAGCGACTCCAGGCTCGGGCAGGGGCGGTCACTGCCCTGCAGGTACACGGACACCGGTCGCATCAGCCGGTTGCGCTGACTGATGGCCTTCAGGCAGATGAGGAGCGGCACGGCGAGGACGGCGCCCGCCATGCCCCACAGCCAGCCCCAGAACATCACGGACAGCAGCACGGACAGCGGGTTCATCGACAGACGTTTGCCCACCACGAGCGGCGTGATCGCATTGGCCTCCACGGCATGGACGGCCAGGTAGGACAGCATGGGTGCACACAGCGCCAGCACGCTGCCATCGCCCAGCGACGAGGCCAGTGTGGCGCCAAGGATCAGCCCGGACATGATCAGCGGGCCGAGATAAGGGATGAAGTTCATGAGGGCGGCCATTGCGCCCCACAGGCCCGGATTGGGTAGATCGAGCATCCACATGATCACCGCCACGATGATGCCGACACCCGCATTGATGACGGCCACGGAGACCACATATCGCGAGATGTCTCGCTGGGCGGCGCGCAGCCCGCCCAGCACGAGTGCCCGCAGGCGGGGACGCGCTGGCAGCAGTTCAATGCAGCGGGAAAGCACCCAGTGCTCCGAGGCCAGCAGGAAATACAGCAGCACCGTGGTGGCCGCTGCCGAGACCACGAAGCGCAGGCCTTCGCCCACCACCGTGGCCGTGAGCGCCACGCTTTCGCTGGTCAGGCGTTCCCGCAGAGGGTCCGGCGTGGGCGGAGCGGCGGCGCGGTTGCCCGCGCGACGCTCCACCGGAGGACCAAAGCCGGGGATGGTGGCGCGCCATCGGTCCACGCGATTGAGCGCCTGGGAGACTGCCTGTGGAGCGCGCTGCCACCACTGTGCGGCCGGCTCGGCCAGCAGGGCCAGCGCCAACACGGTACAGCCGACCAGCGTGGTGACCAGCATGGCCGCGCTGATGCCTTCCGGAATGCCGTGATGGCGCATGGTCCTGACGGCCGGGGCCATCACGAAAGTCAGGATGAGCGCGACCAGGACGGGCAGCACGATGCTGCTCGCCTCCCTCAGAAGGAACAGCAAGGCAATCAGCAACAGGCCACGGGACGCCCAGCGACGCACCGTCGTTGGCCGGGGCAGGACAAAGGCACGCAAAGGCGTAATGCTCCAGCAGACAGGGAATGGCCAGCACCGCGGCTCACAGGCCAGCAAGGCGCTTGGGCCTGGCCGGCGGAGTGAGCCTTCGGCACTCCTCGGGGGCCTTGAAAGCAAGCGGCGCGCCAATCAGCCTGCCAGGACGTGTCGAGGCGATGAAAATCGTGAACCTTGTCGCCATTCCCGCGAGCGCATGCGCTGGTTGCAGCCTCTGTGTGCGACAGGAAGAGCGCCTTGCCGCCGCACGCGTGCCCAGATTCCCGCATTCAAGTGGGATGTTGGGGGTGCAAGAAGGGAGGGCGACCGCGCGTCTGCGCGCTCCGTCGGTAAATGCTGCCGCAAGAGATGCCTGGCGTGGCGCGATTCGCGCGTCGGCTGTGCGGTGCAAGACTCGCGGAGGAGGGGAACTCGCCGTTCATCGCGACGTTCCGCAACTTCATCGGCAGTTCTCATGCCTGAGCGCATAAGCTCGCCATAGCCCGTACTTGCGGGGCTTTCGGCGCATTTCGAGGCGGCGATAGGGGCAAAAACCGGACCTTCCGCGAGCGAAGTCGGCTCGGCGTGCACGAGACGGCACGGGTCTTGCGTTGGAAGGGGTTCTGGCCGGCAGCCGCAGTGGCGGACCGGCACACAACACACCTCACAGGAGTAGCAACAGTGGGAGCCTTGGAACTACGGCACGAGCATCGGCAGTCGCAGACGCTGTCCCCTCGTCTGCAACATGCGGTCAGGTTGCTGCAGATGTCCTCGCTGGACTTTTCGACGATGGTCACCGACATGCTCGGGCGCAACCCCTTCCTGGAAGTGACGGAAGGCGCCGAAGAGGGCGGCTCGCTGGACGCGGAGATGCCGGTGGCGGCAACCCCCGTGATGGCTGATGCCCCGGAATCACTACCCGACGACCGCGAGATCTGGCGCGCGGAGAGCGGCAGTTCGCTGCGCCGCGCCGATGACGGTGAAATGAGCGCGCTCGAAATGACCGCCGCCCAGACCTGCCTGCGCGAGCATCTGCGCAGCCAGCTCAATGTGCTGCGGCTGTCGCCGCGCGATTTGCTGCTGGCCTCCATCGTGGCGGAGTCGGTCGATGACGACGGCTACCTGCGCAGCTCGCTGGAAGAGCTCGCAGTGGTCTCGCAGCTCAACCCGCCGCCCGAACTGGGAGAAATGCAGATTGCGCTCAAGCGCGTGCAGGCCCTGGACCCGCTGGGCGTCGGCGCACGCAGCGTCGCCGAGTGCCTGCTGCTGCAACTCCCGAAAATCGAATGCGGGCGCAGCCGATCGCTGGCTGAGCGCATCATCACGCAGCACTTGAACCTGCTGGCTTCCCGCGACGTGCCGGCGCTGGCCCAGTTGCTCGACATCACGGTGGCGGAGGCCGAGGCGGTTTGCCTGAAGCTGCGTCGCTTCGACCCCCGGCCGGGCTGGCGCTACGAGACGACCCAGGCACCCTATATCGTGCCGGACGTGTTGACGACCAAGGTGCGAGGCCAATGGCGGGTGCAGCTGAATCCGGCCGTGATCCCCAAGGTGCGCATGAACCAGGTCTATGCCGAGCTGTTCCAGCGCCATCGCAACCAAGGGCATTCGGAACTGGCGAATCACCTGCAGGAAGCGCGCTGGACCATGCGCAACATCGAGCAGCGCTTCTCCACCATCCTGGATGTGGCCAATGCCATCGTGCGGCGTCAGCGTCACTTCCTCGAGTTCGGCGCCATGGCGATGAAGCCTCTGGGCCTGAAGGAGATCGCCGACGAAGTGGGGATCCATGAATCCACCGTGTCCCGCGTGACCAACAACAAGTACCTGGCCACGCCGACCGGTGTTTACGAGCTGAAGTATTTCTTCTCTCGTGCCATCGTCAGCAGCAACGGCAGCGCCTGTTCCGGCACCGCCATCCGCGGCTTGATCAAGGACATCATCGAAGCCGAGAAGCCGGACAGCCCCTTGTCCGACGCCGAAATCACGCGGCAACTGGCCCGTCAGGGCCTGGTGGTCGCGCGCCGCACGGTGACGAAGTATCGCCAGATGCTGCGCATCGAGGCGGTGGATCGGCGCCGCCAGCACAGCTGAGGCGCATCAGGCAGCGGCCCCGCCTTCAGGCGGCCGCTGCATAGCCGCTGCCAGGCCGCTGGCTGGCCGCGAAGCGGTGGTGAAGCGGCAGAGGCCGCGCCCACCTCCGCCAACGGTTCACCGGCGGTCCTGCTTGCCGTGCTCCGCAACGGAGCCTCGGGGCGACGGAGCGCTCTTGGGATCGTCCACCATGCCCTGCCGCTGCTGTGCGTCCAGGCCCGGCGTCGCCCGCATGTCGGTGTCCACCTGGCCCTGCTTCAAATCCTGGTGCGCCTGCTGCAACACCTCGCGCTGACGGTCGCCTGCAGCGCCCGTCCCCATGCCTCCGGTGGAGTCATTGCGCGTGGATTGGTCCCGTTCGTGAGGCAGCTGCAGGTCGCTGACATCCTCCGGCGCCGCGCCGCGGGTGCCGGGCGCCACCGGAGCGTCGTCCAGCATGTGATCCACCGGCTTTTTGGTGTCCGTGTCGGGTACGTTGGTGGCGGGCTTCTGGTCCTTGTTTGTGGCCTGTGCGGGGGACATCTTGTTCTCCTTGAATGATCTCGATGCCCTGGCAAGGGCAATCCGCCGACCCACAGGCCCTCTCACCGACAGAGGCGGCGGCATGGCACTTGCCGCCACCGGCGATGCATTCAACGGGGTGCGGGCCCGTGTCGTGGCTCGCCGATGTTGAGCTGAGGAAGCTCCATGACTACTCCCTCGACTGTTGCTCGTTCCGATCGGCCGGCGTCCGCGCTGCCGTCCTTGAAACGGCTGGCCATGCTGGCCCTGTGCGGTGGGCTGGTGGCCACCGGCCTGACCGCCTGTGATCGCAAGCCGACGGATCCCACCCAGCCCACCACCAACGCCACGACGCCCGGCAGCGATGGGGCGGCGGCCGGCGCCACCATGCCGGCCTCCGGCGCCAGCGCCACGCCTTGAGCCCGCAGCGGGGCGGCTGCGAGTCGGGCCGCCGCGGGCGACCCGGCAGTGCCATGCGGTCGCCTCGACACGCCCCGGCAGTTGTCGCCTGAGCAGGACAATTCTCAAGGCCGCGCCACTTCTCACGTCTTAGCATCGCTCCGGTCTATGTGGAGCGGAGGTGCGGGATGTATGGGGCGTATGTTCGGGCGGGTGCTGGGGCGGGCGTTGGGGCGGGCGTTGGCGCGGGTGTTGGAGAGCATGGGGGCGAACGTATGGGCGCGGGCCTTGGCAGCCCCGGCAACGATGCCTCGAACCAAGCCGCTGACAACCGCTCACGGGCTGGCATGGTCGTCGGTGCCGACGGCCGGCCGTTCAGGCAGCGGTCGTCCGAAATCCTTGGGCAGGCCGCGCAGCGTTTTCGGGCGCTTCATCGCGCCCAGATGCTGGCCCAGGTCGAACGCGCAACCACGGAAGCCATGTCGCGTTGCTACTCGCTTGAAGAACGCTGCAGCCGCCTGGATCCGGCGCCCTCGTGGCACCTTCAACACGGAAGTCGATTGTCCGTGGTCGAGATGAACATGGCCAGGGTCGCGACGCTCGGCCTGGACGCCACTCAGCTCGGAGCATGGCGACAGGCGATACAAGTGGTCCGTGCACAGATGGATGCGCTGGAGACGGTGCTTGACCATCCTGAACGCAGCTGCTTTGAAGCGCTTCGTTTTCGCTGCTTCGAAGCGGCTTGCTCGTCGCGACTGCCCGAGGCGCTGGACCCCGGCTTCTGGTTGCGCGCCGCAGAGCTGGATGCCCGGCCTGTGCAAGAGATCGAAGCGCTGCTGTTTAGCGGCGAGCATCCGTACGACACGCTCCGCCCTCAGTTCAGCTGCTGGTCGCCGCCCCCTATTGCCCCTGCGGTTTCGCGGGAAGCGAAGCGACTGCCGCTGCTGCCCGCCGGCGTGCAGCGTCAGATCGAAGCGCTTGTGGCACCTCGGGGCATCGGCACCATGATGGCCTTTTGCTTCAGGCAGGATCCCTCGGCCACGCCGGGCGATATCGCTGCCGTGCTGGAAGTGCTGCTACGGATGCCCGAGATGGCGCTGCACCGTCTGGCCAGGCTTGGCATACCGCTGCTGACGGTGCGGGCGGGTTCCGCCACGGCTCAACGCTATTTCGGAGATCGGCCTTCCCATGAAGGTGTGGCGTTTTATCCCGGCAAGCAGTTGTTTGTTGTCGAGACCGATGCCGATGGGAAGAGCCGTGTCGTTCCATCCGCGGAGCCGCTAGCGGCCGGTGATCTGGCCCCCTTCTGGAGGGAGGTCGGCCGCATGCTCATTCCCGGTGCTGGTTCGTCCGGGAGCGGGACTCACAGCTCTCAGCCCCGTGAGGCGCAGGGTGCGCCCAGGCGGTATGTCTTCGCGTCCGGCGGCCGTAATGCTGTCGGGCCGCCCTATGAAGCGGCCTGCAAACTGCGGTCCCGGGACCTGACGGACTTTCAGGTCGCCCTGGTGAGCGCCGCCTGGGAAGACGATTTCAGGATGCCCCTGGGCGACAATGAGGAAGAGACCCAGGCCATCGCCACTGGCTTTTTTCTCGCCGGGGAGCCACTGCCTCCCGCACTGCAGAAATACATGGAAAGGCGCTTCCTCTTCGGAAGCCCGAGCGACCGGTCCGGGCGCACCCACCGGACGGTGGGCGTGGTCCAGCCGCCTGCCGCCCGGGGGGAGGCGAGCGGCTCGGTCATGAGTACGGCGCTCTGAGGGGCGCCTCGACGCGGGGCCGCAGGCGTCCCCACGAGGCCACTCAATGCCGCCGGATCTGATCCAGCCAGTGATCCACGCGGCTCCGATAGCCGGTCTCGTTCAGATCAGGCCATTGTTTGCGGTCGAAGGCCTGCTCGGCGTCCAGGTCGTTGCGGGTGAGGGTGAGCACCAGGTCGGCCTTCTTGTCGTCGGGCACCTGGATGACCTTCATGGGCAGCGCCACCAGCTTTTCATGAAGACTCCAGGCCCGGTCAAACGACATCACGACATAGCGCACACGCGCGCTGCGCAGCGACACCACCACATCCTCGATCTCGCCGGCATCCTTGCCGTTCTGGTCATTCACGTCCCGGCCGAGCAGATCGCTCACGCGCAGCAGGCGTGAGTTGGGCCTCGGCGCCACTTTGCCTGCGGCGCCGAAATACCGCTCGATCTCGGTGGCGTAGTCCGGTTGGGCCCAGTCCGGCCAGCGGTTCTTCTCAAAGCCCGGCGCGCTGCGTAGCTTCTCCTTGTCCACGTCCAGCACCAGGTCCTCATTCGCCCCGACATACTGGAAAGCGGTCAAAGGGAAAGCGAACAGCTTGTCGCCGACGCCGAGGCTGCCCCCGAAGGACAGGATGGCGTAGTGGATCACTTCGTTGTTCACATCCAGGATCAGGTCGCGGATCTCGCCCAGCTTCTGGCCCTGCGGGTTACGCACTTCCCTGGTGATCAGCTTGCTGGCCCTCACGTCGCGAGCGGCCGTCGCGGCAGCTGGGCCAGGGCTGGATGAAGAGGCCGCGGCAGTGGCGGCGGGGGCGGCCGGCGTGGTCTGCGCCACCGCCAGGCTGGCCCAGCCCGTCAGCGTGGCCAGCAGTACCGGGAGCATCTTGTGGGTCATTGGGGTCTCCAAGCATTGGGATGCTCCCCCCAGGCAATGACGATGCCAGCGCCTTCGTCGTGCCCTGCGTGCTTGCTCGTTCAACGAACGGGGCACAACATTTGCCACCTCCGGCCATGACTGCATCCACCTGGGAAATGCGCCTGCGGGCGCTGGACTTCGAACTCTGGGGGCAGTGGCTGCTGGCTGCCGCGATCATCGTTCTCGGCGCCATGCTGCTGCAGCGTGTGCTTCGGCCGCTGGCCTTGCGATTGGCTCGTTTCTCGGTGGTGGCCACCGCAGTGGTGAAGCGCTGCGATCGCCCGGCCAAGTGGGCGCTTCCGCTGATCGGGCTGCTGATCGCGGCCCAGGGCCTGCCGGAGGGCACTGCCGGGGCTGGCGGGCTGCAGCACTGGCTGGGTGTCCTGACCATCCTGGCGCTCGCGTGGATGGCGACCTCGGCCATCGCGGGCGTGGCGGAGGCCATTGCCGAGCTGAACCCGGCCGACGTCGCCGACAACCTGCATGCACGCCGCATCCAGACGCAGACCAAGGTACTGGCACGCATCGCCAGCGGCGCGGTGATGCTGGCGGCGCTGGCGTTCGTGCTCATGACCTTCCCCAAGGCGAAGCAGCTGGGGGCCAGCCTGCTCGCCTCCGCTGGCATCGCCGGCCTGGTGATGGGCCTTGCAGCGCGCTCGGTGTTCAGCAATCTGCTCGCCGGCCTGCAGATCGCGATGGCCCAACCCATTCGCCTGGACGATGTGCTGATCATCGAAGGCGAGTGGGGCCGCGTGGAAGAAATCACCAGCACCTATGTCGTGCTGAGGATCTGGGACGAGCGCCGCCTGATCATCCCGCTGCAGTGGTTCATCGAGCATCCGTTCCAGAACTGGACACGCAGCAGCGCACAGATCCTCGGCACGGTGATGCTCTGGGTCGATTACACGCTGCCCGTGGAGAAGCTGCGGGAGAAGGCCCGCGAGATGTGCAGCGCGTCGACCCATTGGGACGGGCGCGTCTGCGGTGTCCAGGTGACCGACAGCACCGACAAGGCCATGCAGATCCGGGTCCTGGTGAGCTCGCGTGATTCTGGGCAGAACTTCGATCTGCGCTGCGAGTTGCGGGAAGGGCTGATCGCCTGGATGCAGCAGCAGCATGCCCAGTCGCTGCCTCGTCTGCGAGCGCTTGTTGAAAGTGAACCGGCCCCGACGGCGCCCTCGGTCCAGCCCTCGCTGGCGCCGTCGCCTGCGCCCTGAACGCCGGGGGGAACGCAACTCGGCCCCGCCGCTACTGAGGGGCGGTCGCAGCGTACCGCCATCGCGGAGCACGCCGATGCGCCACCGACCCGAGACACGAGCATGACCAACCGGCTGCTGGCCTTCCTTTCCCCTTGTTGCGCGTCCGCCAGCGATGCCACTGCAGACGTCGAGCCGGCGGTGGCGGATAACGAGCAGTCGCTCCGGGCGGCTGCCGCTGCACCGGCGCAGGCGGCGGCGGACGCGTCGCCTCAGGCGCCGCTCGCCTTCCATGAGCAAGTGGCGTCGGGACTGCAGGCGCTGCAGCCGCTGCCCAGCGATGGCGTGTGCCTGGGCAGGCTCTTCGAGGAGGGCAGGGCGCTCGCCCTGGTCGATCTGAAGGGGAGTCGCGTGGTGCCAGGCACGGTTGCGCGGCTGCAAGCATGGCGGGCCGAGGTACAGCAGGCCCTTCAGCAGTGGGAGCGGCTGCAGGTCGTCCCAGCAAATCCCGTGGACGAGGTGTTGGACCGGCTGATGGCCGTGGGCAGTACGCTGTCGCAGGATCATGAAGTGCATGCCATGCAGCAGCTGGCCAGCCTTCATGAGTGCATCGATCGGGGAAGGTCCCAGTTCGCGGCAGGCGTCTGGCAGGAGGCTGCGTTTGCAGACCAGCTCGCCGCCATGCACCTCACGGCGCTGGAACATTTACTGGCGGGGACCGGCGATGGCCCGGCCGGCGCGCCGCTGCGCCGGGGGCTTGCGGGACGGGGACAGCCACGCGTGACCTCGGGAGGCAGTGACTCACTGATTTCCGAGTCCGAATTCACGGCGGCACAGAAACACTTCGACTCGCAAGATGGCCAGGCGTTCCAGCAACGGGCCCGCGAATTGTTCAGCATGATGCCGCCTTTGCATGCGCAAACCTGGCTGCTACGACGGGCGGCGGCCACGCTGCGCCTGCTCAAGGCCCACGGCCCGGAGCAGGCGGTCAAACCGGACCTGGCCCAGCGACAGGCGATGGACAGCCTTCAGGCGCAGGCCGTGCCGGCGAACCTGGCCTACGGGCAGCTGCAGCAGGCGAGGCAGCGGCTGGAGCAACTGCGCCTTGAACTGGGGCGGCAGCCTCCGGCGCTGGAGCATGTCCTCGCCTACCGCGAAGTGGCGGCGCGGGCCGCCCGGGACCGGGGCGAAGCCGCGCTGGCCGTGGGCGACGTCGAGACCGCCTTCCGGGAGATCAGCGCCAGCCAGACCATGAGCGAGGCCGCCCTCTCCGCGCTAGTGCAAGCCCAGCAGCAGCAGTGGGACCCGCAGGATCTGCAATGGCAATGCGAGCAGCGCGTCGCGCTGCTGGAGCAGGCGCAGGACGTGGCAAGGCGGTGCGCAGGCGGCGAGCTGGCCGGCGTTCAGGTGGGGCGCCTTTTGCGGCTAGAGGCGCTGGCCCATCGCTTTGACCATGCACCCGCCTACCAGGAGGCTTCCCGCGTGCTGTATGACATGGATGAGCTGCTGCAGCGCATGCTGCAGCAGCAATCGGTGGGAGAGGGCGGTGTCCCGGTGTATGCACCGCATGCTGGCGCCTGAGCCGCCCACCGTGCCGTCGAGGCACGGCAGGGTCAGGCCGACTCCAGCGTCTGCACCATGTGCCGCAACACTTCCGCCATCTCGGCCTGTTCCAGCACGAAGTAGCGCGCGTGGCTGTCGTCCAGCCGCGGCCCGACGCGCACGGTGATCCAGTCGCGGCCTGCCCGTTCGAACACAGGCTCGTCGTTCGTGTCGTCACCGGCATAAAAGCCGCTCGCGCGGCCATAGTGCGCCATCAGGCGATGCATGGCGTCGCCCTTGTCTGGCGCGCCCTCCACCAGCACATTGACCACCCGCTTGCCATGCTCGGTGATCACCTTCGGCGGCAGCCCGCTCACCAGCTCATCGATCAGCGCCCGGGCGACCACCGGGTCCGGCGAGAGCCGGTAGTGGATGGCGATGGATGCGCCCTTGTCCTCGATGAAGACGCCGGCCGCATCCAGGTGCACCCGGCGCTGGCTGGCGCGTTCACGAAACGGCGCCAGGGCCTGCACCACGGCCGTGTCGGGGCCGTGATGCTCGTCCTCCGCGCCGTGGTTGCCAACGATGTGCGCCGGCTTGAACCCCAGTCGCTCACGCACATCCTCGACCTGCCTGCCCGTCAGGATGACGACCGGCAGGCGCTGCGCCAGTTCGCCCAGCAGCGGCACCATGTCCGGCGGCACGCGGGCCTCCTCAGGGTGCATGACGATGGGGGCCAGCGTGCCGTCGAAGTCGAACGCCAGCAGCGGACGGTCCTGGACCAGCCGGGCCAGCGCCTGGCGCCCCTCGGGGCTCAGCAGATGCTTTTGCGACCTCATGGCGTCATGGCCTCCGAGCCCTCGCGGGAGCGGCGCTGCACGCGGCGCGTGATGCGCTCGCGCAGCCGCCACTGGCCGGCGTCGGCCAGCATGCGGCCGGCCCAGCGATAGACATTGAATTCACGCACCGTCATGCGCAGGCTGGCCATGCGTTCGCGCTGCTCCTGCGGCGGCATGGTGGCGGCGCGGTGCAGGGCATCGGTGGTCTCTTCCACATGGTAGGGGTTGATCACCAGGGCTTCGGGCAGCTCCCGCGCGGCGCCGGCAAAGCGGCTCAGGATGAGCACGCCCTGTTCGTCGTCACGCGCGGCAATGAACTCCTTGCACACCAGGTTCATGCCGTCATGCAGGCTGGTCACCACACACATGTCGGCAGCGCGGTAGAGCTCCATCAGCGCCGCATGGTCGTGGTGCTCGGCCAGCAGCAGCACGGGCTTGTAGCTCCCTTGGCCGTAACGCAGGTTGATGCGGTCCGTCACGCGGTGGATACGGTCCTGGAACTCGCGGTATTCCTCCAGGGCGCTGCGGGTGGGGGCTGCCACCTGCACGAGCACGAAGCGGCCCTGCCATTGCGGGTATTTCTCCAGCAGGCGCTCCACTGCATGCAGCCGCTCCAGGATGCCCTTGGTGTAGTCGAACCGGTCCACGCCGACGGCGAGGCAGGTCCCTTCGCCCAGCCCCAGCCGCTCAAAGACGGCGCGCCGCGCCTCGGAGGGCGCCGGCCAGGCCACCCGCTCTTCGTCCGTCGGCCAGGCGATGGAAATGGGGTAGCTTTGCACCAGTGTGGGCTCGCCCTGGTAGCTGATGGTCGAGTGTTCATGCTCGATCCGGGCTTCCAGGTAGCGGTCCACCGTCTCGGTGAAGTTCTTGCAATGGAAACGGGTGTGGAAGCCCAGGATGGTGCTGCCCAGCATGCCTTGCAGCAGCTCACGCCGCCACGGGCAGATGCCGAAGGACTCGGGGTTGGGCCATGGGATGTGCCAGAAGGTGATGATGGTGGCGTTGGGCAGCTTCTCGCGCACCATCGCCGGCAGCAGGGCGAAGTGGTAGTCCTGCACCAGCACGACAGGGTCGTCGCTACGCGCTTCGGCCACGACAGCGTCCGCAAAGCGCTGGTTCACCGCCCGGTACTGGGCCCAGTCGGATTCACGGAAGACCGGGCGCACGTGGGCCACGTGGCACAGCGGCCACAGGCCTTCGTTGGCGAAGCCCTGGTAGTAGCCTTCCTCTTCTTCCTTGGTGAGCCAGATCCGGCGCAGTACGTAGTCCTTGGTGTCCGGCGGGACCGCCACGCGGTCATGCTCGTCCACGGTCTCCTGGTCGGCATTGCCACTGCCGTGCGCGATCCAGGTCCCGGAGCATGCCCGCATGACCGGTTCCACCGCCGTCACCAGTCCGCTGGCCGGACGGCTCACATGGATGCCATCGGGCCCACGCAAGTGGATGTAGGGCTCACGATTGGACACGACGATCACCTGGTCCCCGCGCAGCTGCGTGCGCAGCAGTCCACGCAGTCGCTCCGGATCCCATGGGGTGAGCGGACCATGTTCGCGGTAGAGGTTGTCTTCCAGCTCTCGCAGATGCTGGCGGATTTCCACTTCCAGGGGCTGCAGTTCGGGGGGCGCCGAATCGCCGCCACCGCCGCCCGCGCCGCTTTGCAGCAGCGGTCTCACCAGCCCCTCGCCGCGCATGATCGCGCGCATGCCCGAGACCCAGCCGCGCCAGCTGAGCTGGGCCACCACCATGGTGATGCCGGCCACGGCCAGCCCCAGCACGGTGATGAAGATGATCATGTAGCGCCGCGTGTCGATGCTGCGCCGGTCCGGCAGGCTCAGGTCGTGCAGCAGCACCAGGCGGTCGGAATCCGCCTGCTGGCTGTTGACCGCGAAATCACCGATGTGGACGGCACCGCTGGCCAGTTCCAGCCGCGGGTCCTGCTGGCGCGCGATGGTGCGCGCCTCCTGGCAGGTCAGCGTGGTCGGGAAGCCCTTGGTGCTCAGGATCTGCTCGTTGGTGGCGCTGCACAGCGCAATGCCCACCAGCCGTTCATCCAGCACGCCGCGCTCAAGCAGTCCGCGCAGGCGGTCCAACTTCGCGTTGGGCTCGATGTCCGAGATGGCCAGCGACAGTGTCTTGGCCACCATGGCGCCACGGGCACTCAGGTCGCGCGAGAACCAGCGCAGCGTCATGCGGTCCAGCAGCGGTAGCGCCAGCAAGGCGGCCACGGTCAGCGTGACCAGCAGGGGAACGAGAAAGCGAATTTGCAGATGGATGGATTTCATTCGCCGCTCCCCGGCCGTCGCGGGTACCACGGTCGGTGCGGTGTCCCTCCAGTGGTGTCGATGCGCTCCGGTGTTGTGGTGGAGTCGCGCAGGGCCAGCAAGCCGCCGACGGCCAGACCAGCAGCGAAGCCGCCGTACAGCATCCACTTGCTCGTGGCTTCGGCGGCGCGGTCGGCGCCAGGCGTCAGGCGGCGTGGATGCAGCACGCTGTCGATGCCCGCAGCAACAGCGGTGAGCAGCAGCGCGTCCGTGCAGGCGTTGAGCCGCCCAGGCCGGCGGCGCATGCAGCGCAGCCGGTCATAGAGGGCACCCCACAGCACGGAGGTGGCGGTGTGAAAGGCCAGCGTCTTGGCCTGCGATGACAGTGGGGGTCGTCCCACCCGGTACTCAGGCGCGCCGGCCAGCAGGCCGACACGATGCGCATGATCCGTACGGCTGCCCTTCAGCAACGCCAGGCCCGAGAGCAGACTGGCCAGAACCCCTTCAGCGCCAGCGCGGCGCAGCGCCGGTAGCAGCAATCCCTTCAATGGCGACTCCTGTGACAGAGAGAAACACTCCCTCGCCATAGGCAATCACCGTGCCGGCCAAGGACTCAGCCGCGAACGGATGGCGAACAAAAGAGGGACAGGGGCGGGCCTGCCTCCGCCACCAGGCTGACTGAAAGCCGGCACTGTCGGCGCTGCGGCACGACGTGGTGAGGCGCGTCGATGCTCGGCATGGCTCGCCGCGTGCGGGCGAATGGCGCGCCCTTGCACGGGCGCGGCTGGCCGTCACTGGATCGCGGTGGGCGGCGGCATGTAGGGAGGCTCACGCACTGGCACCGGGTTTTCTGGCAGGGGTGGATCAATCACTTCCGGTGGTCCGGGCTCCGGTACCGCGGGCGGTCCGTGCGGGGGCGGCGGAACGCTGGGCACTTCGTTCGGGAAGGGCGGCGAGGGCGGAATGCTGTGGGCCCGCAGGGGCGCGGATCCGGCGATGGGCACTGGCATGAGCGGCGTCCTTGTGTAGTCGGCAAAGGCTGCGTTGCCTGGCCCTGCAAGCGGCGCGCCCGGTGCGTGGCTTGCCAGATGAGGGCAGAGCCACCCGTTTTTCCCTTCCCTTGAAAGGAGTCGCCCCATGAGCAGCCAGGACACGCAGGACAAGCAGCGTCACATCCAGCAGCAGCAAGACCAGAAAGACAAGGCTTCCAAGGCCAGCCAGAAAGGTGCCGACAAGGACAAGCCCTTGCAGGCCGGCACCCGGGAGCAGCCCTCCAGCTTCCCGGCACAGCATCTGGACAAGCCAGGCCATGAAGCCGACCTTGACACGGCACCACGCTTTCTCGCGCCCGACTACAAGGGCAGCGGCAAGCTGCAGGACCGGGTGGCCCTCATCACCGGGGCGGATTCCGGTATTGGGCGCTCGGTGGCGGTGCTTTATGCCCGAGAAGGCGCGGACGTGGCCATCGTCTACCTCAGCGAAGACGAGGATGCCGAGGTGACCCGCCAACATGTCGAAGCGGAAGGCCGCCAGTGCCTGTTGATCCGCGGCGACGTGCAGGACAAGGCCTTCTGCAAGGAGGCCGTGCGGCAAACCGTGGAGCGATTCGGCAAGCTCGACATCCTCGTCAACAACGCCGCCTACCAGCAACATGCGGAGTCGCTGGAAGACATCACCGATGAGCGCCTGGACCTGACCTTCCGGACCAACATCTTCGGCTACTTCCATATGGCCCAGGCGGCCGTGCCCCACCTCAAGGAGGGCAGTGCCATCGTCAACACCGGTTCGGTGGTCGGGCTGCAAGGCAGTGCCACCTTGCTCGACTACGCCTCGACCAAGGGCGCCATCCATGCCTTCACCAAGTCGCTCGCGCAGAACCTGCTGCCCAAGGGCATTCGGGTGAATGCGGTGGCGCCAGGCCCCGTGTGGACACCGCTCAACCCGGCTGACGCGCCGGCGGAGAAGGTGAGCAAGTTCGGGGCGACCAGTGATGTCAAGCGGGCTGCCCAGCCCGAAGAGCTGTCGCCGGCCTATGTGTTCCTGGCCTCGCCGGTGTGTGCCAGCTACATCACCGGCATGGTGCTGCCCGTCACTGGCAGCGTCGGCGCCATTTGAAGGCGGCCCCACCGGCCCGCTTCCCGAGGCGCATGTGCGGCGACTGTCGCCAGCGTCGCACCGCCTCAACAATTGGTTGCGATTCGAGCCCGCTGGCCGGCACCCGGATTGCCTCAGGGTTTTCAAGGAGGCCTTGATCATGAGCGACAAGCCATTCGAGACGCCCTGGCGGCTCTTCTGGTGCGCGGATGCCGCGGAGGAGCGCTTGCTGCACGTCAGCGAGGCGGTTTCTTCGGTGCTCGGCATGACACCCGGCGCGCTGCTGGAAGACCCGCTGCAGTGGAACCACGCGGTGCTGCCGGCCGATGCCGGGGCACTGCCACGCCCGTTCTTCGCCGCGGACCTGCCCTGCACCCATGACGGCCTGCGCGAGTACCGCATGCTGGGCGCCGACCTGCATCTCTACCAGGTGCGGGACCGGCGCTTCCGCTGGCGCGATCCGCTGAGCGGCCGCATGCATGTGTTCGGCATGGTCGAGGGCATGCGGGAATTGCGGCCGGAGGCGGATGCGCCGATCGAGCCCTCCTGGGAACATCTGTGGGACCCGGTCGCGGCTGGCGTTGGCGGCGCTGCCGCAGCCGCGCCGGCGCCTCGTCCAGGACCGGACCCGGGCGCGGATCCTGGCAAGGAGGACCGCTCCGGCAGCGTGCCCCGCACGCCTGACCCGGCCCGCGAGACCGACGAAAACGAGCCCGCACAGCCCCACGAGCACGGTGACGATCCGGGTGTCCATCCGGACGGCCCCAAGCGCTACCACGACGACTACGGCACACCGCGTCGCATGTCCCACGACGCCGGCCGAGAGGTCATGACGGAGTGTCAGCCATGAGCCATGCCTTCTTGCAGGGAGGCGTCCGGGCGGACGTCCAGGCGCGCGACGAGGTGGTGACGCTGTTGATGGACGACCATCAGCAGGTGCTGCTGGCGTTTCGCCAGTTCGATCGTATGCGGACGGCCGGCGAGGACCATGCCTGCGAGGCGCTGATGCGGCGCACCTGCGCGCTGCTGACCTTGCACGCCACGCTGGAGGAAGAGCTCTTCTATCCGGCGGTGCGGCGTTGCCCGGAGATCGGCGCCGTGGAGCGCCGGCTAGTGCACGAGGCGGAAGTGGAACACCTGGTGGTGCGCATCCTGATGTCGCAATTGCGCCGGATGGATGCCGACGACCCGCAGTTCGGCCCGCTGGTGGGGGTGCTGAGCCGCTACGTCGAACACCATGTGAAGGACGTCGAGCAGGGCATCTTGCCGCGCCTGACGCACTCGGCCTCGGTGGACTGGCGGCAGCTGTCCAACAGCATGCGGCGCCGCCGCGCGGAGCTGGAGACGCAGTGGCAGGACGAGCTCAAGGTGGACGAGGCGCTGGCTGGCGCGCTGCGCAAGGAGCGCTGAGCGGGCCTGCGCATCGGCGCCTGCCGGAGCTGACGCTCATGGCAGGAAACGGATGCCTGTGCGCCGCACCAGTTCCTCATAGCTGATCGGTTTGTCGATCCGCGCGGAAGCCGTGTTGGCGAGCCAGTGGGCCCAGCGCCGTCCCGTGCGCTCATCCTGCACGAGCTTGTAAAGCGCTATCGGTATCGCAGGCCCCTGCGAGCCCATGCGCTGGGGATGCGGCTCGTATTGCGCGCCGGTGATGATGGTCACCATGCCGCCGGAGCGCATCACATAGGCTCGCGTGTCCTTTTCGATCTTGTTCCACGCCTGCTGGTTGTTCACGGCGTTCTGTGGCACCACGTTGGCCAGTGAGAACGACTGGGCCATGGAGCGCTCGTCGCGCATATCGCGGGCCGGGGTGAGATGGCCACGGTCCCGGCGCTCTTCCTTGGGCAGCTGGGCCTGGCCCGCATAGTCTTCCGGCCGCGCGCGCTCCTGCCGAGGCAGCCGGGCGTCCGCGAAGAAGGCCTTGCGGCCATCGGGCCGCTTGACGCTCGCGCCCTGGCGAAGGTCATCCGCGGACAGGCGCTCGGCCGAGAACAGCGGCCCCTTCAGCAGCGCCGAATGCAGCACCGCGAAGCGGTCGTAACACAGCGCCCTGAGCGTCCCATAGCCGGCGTTGACGCCATTCGCGCCGTTGACGCCAGACTCCACCACAGGCGGCAAGCCCCGATGGAAATGCTCGGCGCAAGCCTGGAAGCCGGCGGAGGCCGGAGGAAGGTGAACCACCTGGCGCGGCGCAGCGTCGGTAGCGCCCGAGGATACGCCGGGCGGCGCCAGCACCTTGGCCAGGCGCGCCCATTCGCGGCTTGCCGGCGACATATCGGGAGACGCGGCGAACGCCTGGAGCGCGAAGCCGGCGATGGCCAGACAGGCGGCCAGGACGTACGGACGGCGCCGGCTTGGCCGGCGGGGGTGGCAGGAACGGACTGCAGCGACGAAGCGAAGAAATGGGGACAACCGAAGACGCACGACAACAGGGGTAGGGGAGACGGGCGTGAGATTACCGATGAAGGGAGGCCTTCCGCCGCAAGGCTGTGCGGTCTTCAGAGAGAACGGCTGAGAAAAAGCGTGACCGTTGGCGGTCTGCAAGAAAAAGGGGTGCCAGCAGGCACCCCTTTGCACGGTCGGCGAAGGTCATGGCGCGCCGTGGTGGCGTCCCCATGACCCTGCGACAGGCTCACACCAGCGGCGGATCCGTCTCCCGCTCGAAACGCCGAGGCTGCCCGATGGCGGCCACGAAGGTGGTCACCACGTCCTGGTTGGGCTGCGGCGCCGCGGCTTGCGGATCCGGGTCGGTGCTGGCGAAGAACAGGCCGGGGTCTCCGCCGCCTTCCGCGGCCGTTCCCGGGGCGCCCGTGGCCAACAGCAGCGCACTGCTGCTGCCCAGCACCAGGATGGGCTTGCAGTGGCGGTAAAGGTCCTGCACGAAGCTCACGGCCTGGCCGGAAATCGACAGGTTGGGCCGGTCCGGCGATTCATCGGGGAGCACCACGGCGTCCCATAGGGCGCCGGGCGCCGCTTCGAGCGTGATCTCGACCTGCAGCGGATCGCCGCTGGCCGGTTGGACGTCGCCCAGGCGGTGGCCGATGATGCGGGGCACGCCGCCCGCTTCCAGGATGGCGGTATGGACCGCGCGCACCGCCACGCCGTTGATGCCGTTGTGCACCAGCAGGGCGACGCGACGCCCGTTCAGGGCGCCATCGCCCGGACGGGCCATCAGCGACAGCGAGGGCGACTGCGACACCTCGGGCTGCTGCACCGATCCCTCGACCGGCGCGCCGGTGGCCAGGCCCGGCAGCAGGTCCGGCAGCGGGGCTGGCACGTCCATGCCCAGGCCCTCGGCCACGCGGTGAGCCAGCGTGAGGTCCACGCGGGCGAGCAGGGCCAGCACACGCTGGCGCACGGCCGGCGTCTGCACGCGGGTCAGCTCGAAGCGGAAGCCGCCCACGATGTGGTTCTTCTCGGCATCGGTCTGGCTGTTCCAGAAGAGGGTGGCCTGGGCGTAATGCTCGGCAAAGCGCTCGGGCTTGCCGCGCAGGGCCTCGCCCTGGATGGCCCGGGGAAAGGACACGAAGCCGCTGGCACCCGCCTGGAAGGGGCAGCCGCCGGCCAGCGAGTTGGGTTCATAGGCCACGCGCCCGCGCGCGATGGCCTGGCGATGGAAACCGTCGCGCTGGTTGTTGTGGATCTGGGCCACCGGCGCGTTGATGGGGATCTCGTGGAAGTTCGGGCCGCCCAGGCGGGTCAGCTGCGTGTCCACATAGGAGTGGATGCGGCCCGCGAGCAGCGGGTCATTGGTGAAGTCCAGGCCCGGAATGATGTGGGCGGTGCAAAAGGCCACCTGCTCGGTCTCGGCGAAGAAGTTGTCCGGATTGCGGGTGAGCACCATGCGGCCGACGGGGCGCACGGGCACCAGTTCCTCGGGCACGATCTTGGTGGCGTCGAGGATGTCGAAGGACCACTGCTCGGCCTGTTCCTCGGTAAAGACCTGCAGGCCCAGTTCCCATTCGGGATAGTTGCCCGCCTCGATGGCTTCCCAGAGGTCGCGGCGGTGGAAGTCAGGGTCGGCGCCGGAGATCTTGACGGCTTCATCCCACATGAGAGAGTGGGTGCCGGCGGTGGGGGTCCAGTGGAACTTGACGAAGTGGGCCTGGCCGCGCGCATTGATCATGCGGAAGGTATGAACACCGAAGCCCTGCATCATGCGGTAGCTGCGGGGAATGGCGCGGTCGGACATGACCCACATGAGCATGTGGGCAGACTCCGGCATGAGGGAGACAAAGTCCCAGAAGGTGTCGTGCGCGCTGGCGGCCTGGGGCATCCCATGATGGGGCTCGGGCTTGAGGGCGTGGACGAGGTCGGGGAACTTCATCGCGTCCTGGATGAAGAACACCGGGATGTTGTTGCCCACCAGGTCCCAGTTGCCTTCGTCGGTGTAGAACTTGACGGCAAAACCGCGCACGTCGCGAGCGGTGTCAGTGGAGCCGCGTTCACCGGCGACGGTGGAGAAGCGCACGAAGACCGGCGTACGCTTGCCCGTGGCGGTGAACGGCGCGGCCACGGTAAGGTCGTCCAGGGCGTCGTAACACTCGAAGTAGCCATGGGCGGCGGATCCGCGGGCATGGACCACGCGCTCGGGGATGCGCTCGTGGTCAAAATGGGTAATCTTCTCCCGGAGGATAAAGTCCTCCATGAGGGTGGGGCCGCGAAGGCCAGCCTTGAGCGAGTTCTGGTTGTCGGCGACGCGGACACCCTGGTTGGTGGTGAGCGCCTGGCCGCTGGAGTCGACGCGGACGCGGTCCAGGGGCTCGGTGGTCGGGTTGTAGCCCAGCTCGGGCATGCCGTCGCCGACCTTGTCGGACGCAAAATCTTCGGTGACGCTGCTGGCAGTCACAAGATCATCGGCGCTATCCACGGCGACGCCCGGCTGAGGCGAGACGGCGTTGTCGCGGCCATGTTCCGCCGGCTTGTTGGCGTTGGAAGGGATGGCGGCCGCAAGCGTTTCGGTGCCGCTCATCTTGCGGGCCAGGCGTACCTGCGATTCGGTGGCCGCCGCACTGGTGACCAGTTCACTGCGGGCCGGGCCGGCGATGGTGCTCATGGCCGAGCCAAGGCCTTCATTGGGCGGGCCGGGGGGAAGGGCGGCGCCGGGGGTGGCGGCGGCGGTGGCTGGAGTGGCCGCTGGGGGAGTAGCTGCAGGCGGCGTGGCTGGCGAAGGCTTCTTGGTGGGCATGGGAAATCCTTGTTTGAGCAGGAGGTTCCGGCAAGGTGCCGACGATGACGAGAGAGCAAGCACCGTTGGCAAGCGTTGTGCCGGTGGCGCACAAACGCCGCGTCTAAGTGCACTGCGCAGGAAAGCGCCAACCCGGCACCCTTTCCCTTCGTGTCCCTCCTGTCCCGCTGCGCGGGCCATTCCTTCCTTAACCTTCGGGAAAGGGCACCGGGTTGTCACTTTCCTAAACCGAGGACATTTTTGGGGGCACTTCCCAACCGAGGACGGCGTGGGGAACTGGGGGGCTCTTGTGCTGGTGCGTGGCATAGCAGTTGCCGGTCAAGACCATGCAATGACAGGAGATGAGCATGACCTCGAAATACGGCAAGAAGGCCCAGGACGAAGTGGGCAAAGCCTTGCATGAGGAAAAGAAGGGCGACCTCAAGAGCGGCACCAGCGGGAAGACCGTGACGAGCCGCAAGCAGGCGATCGCGATCGGGCTGTCGAAGGCCCGAAAGGCAGGCGGGAAGGTGCCGTCAAAACGGTCCTCCACCCGTCACTGAGCTTCAGTGGCGATATTGAGCCGGGCTCGCTCCCGCGAGCCCGGCGCCATGCTTAACGGGACTGGACGCGCCAGATCACGTTGCCAACGTCATCTGCAACAAGCAATGCGCCTTGCTTGTCCAGCGCCAGACCGACAGGCCGCCCCTGGGCCTGGCCCTTGGCGTCCAGGAAGCCCGTGAGCACGTCCAGCGGCATGCCGCTGGGCTTGGCGCCCACAAACGGGACGAAAATGACCTTGTAGCCCGCTGGGTTCTTGCGGTTCCAGGAGCCATGCTGGCCAATGAACATGCCGTGGGCGTAGATCTGCGAGAGCTTGTTGCCATCGCTGGCCGCCAGGCCCAGGGAAGCCGTGTGGGCGCCCACCGCATAGTCCGGCGCAATGGCCTTGTCGACGAGGTCCGGCCGGGGCGGAGAGACGCGCTTGTCCACGTTCTTGCCGTAATAGCTGTAAGGCCAGCCGTAGAAGGCGTTTTCCTGCACGGAGGTGATGTAGTCCGGCACGAGGTCGTCCCCCAGCTCGTCCCGCTCGTTCACCGCGACCCACAATGCCTTGCTCGTCGGCTCCCAGGCCAGCCCGACCGGGTTGCGCAGGCCGCTGGCAAAGACACGGCTGGCGCCTGTCTTGACATCGATTTCAAGGATGGCCGCGCGCTCCTGCTCAGCCTCGATGCCGTTCTCGGCCACATTGCTGTTGGACCCGATACCCGCATAAAGCTTGGTGCCGTCACCATTGGCAATCAGGCTCTTGGTCCAGTGATGGTTGATGCTGCCGCCCGGCAAGTCGGCCAGTTTCACCGGCGGGCCCGCCAGCTTGGTCTGCCCCTCGGCATAAGGGAAACGCACCACGGCATCCGTGTTGGCCACATAGAACTGGTCGCCCACCAGCGCCATGCCAAACGGCGAGTTGAGGTTCTCGGCAAAGACGAAACGCTGGTCAGCCACACCATCACCATCGGTGTCGCGCAGCAAGGTGATGCGGTTGGGGCTCTTGACCGTGGCGCCAGCCTTTTTCTGGAACTGCTTGGTGACCCAGGCCTTGGGGCCCTTGCCGTCGTCAGGCCGCACCGGGGCGTTGGTCTCCGCCACAAGCACATCCCCATTGGGCAGCACATACAGCCAGCGCGGATGCACCAACTTGTCCGCAAACTTGACGACCTGCAAGCCCGCCGCAGCCTGCGGCTGGCCATTGGCCGACCACCCCACCGCCTTGGCCACATTGATGGTCGGCACCAAAGCCTTGTTGGGCTCCGGCAGCGTCGGGTTGGGCCCATAGCCCGGCGGCGTGGAAGGCTCCGCTTCAAGGGCGTGCGCAGCACGCAGACCAAGCCCGGCCAGCGCAGCAACGGCCACCACCACAGGCAGCACGGCAGGCAGGAAGTTCTTCTTTTGCATGGGTCTCTCCGGTAGGGAAAGGTGAATAAAGCAGCGACTAATCCTTGCGATGCGCCCGTACGCCCGCCCACCAGTCCCGCGCCGTGGCCATCACCATCTCGCGGGACTGCGCATCGCCCTTGAGCAGCGACATGAGATAAGACTTGAGCTCGGTCGCCGACACCTTGGGAGGGAGCGGCGGGACATTCGGGTCGGCCACCATCTGCAGCAGCATTGGACGGTCCGACTGCAAGGCAGCGTCCCAGGCAGGACCAATGTCCTCCGGCCGGTCCACCTTCAGTCCGCCCAGCCCCAGCAGGCGGGCATAGTCCGCATAGGCAAAGGGCGGCAACGCCTGTGAAGCTTCGAAACGCGGGTCGCCGCTCATCACGCGCTGCTCCCACGTCACCATGTTGAGGTCGCCGTTGTCCAGCACCATGATCACCAGGCGGGGGTCTTTCCACTCCCGCCAGTGGTGCGCGACCGTGATCAGCGCATTGATGCCCACCATCTGCATGGCGCCGTCACCCAGCAAGGCCACGACCGGACGTTCCGGATGCGCGAACTTGGCGGCCAGCGCATAGGGCAGGGCCGAGCCCATGCTCGCCAGGCCCCCGGAGAGCGAGCCCATCATGCCGTCTCGCACCTTCAGGTCCCGGGCATACCAGGCCGCCGTGCTGCCGGAGTCGCCGGCAATAATCACATCATCCGGCAGCCGCGGCGAGAGCTCCCAGAACACGCGCTGCGGGTTCAGCGGCGTGGCGTCGACCATGGCACGCGCCTCCAGCACTTCCCACCAGTGCGCCACCTTGGTCTGGATGTCCTGGCGCCAGCGCAGGTCAGTGCGCTGCTCCAGCAAGGGAAGCAATTCGCGCAGGGTCATGCAGGCGTCGCCAGCCAGGTTGACCTCCATCGGATATCGCAAACCGAGCTGTCGCGGATCAACGTCGATTTGCACGCCGCGGGCCTGCCCTTCCTTGGGCAGGTATTCGCCGTACGGAAAGCTGGAGCCAATCATCAGCAGGGTGTCGCAGCCCTCCATCAGGTCCCAGCTGGGCGCCGTGCCAAGCAGGCCGATGGCCCCCGTGACGTAAGGCAGACTGTCCGGCAAAACCATCTTGCCCAGCAAGGCCTTGGCCACGCCAGCCCCCAGCCGGTCCGCCACCGCCATGACCTCGGCCGTGGCATGCAAGGCCCCAGCCCCGACCAGAATGGCCACGCGCTCGCCGGCATTGAGCACCGCGGCGGCGCGCTCCAGGTCCACCGCCGGCGGCACCTGTGCAATGCCGGTGCTGCCAATGCCCGAATGCACCGTGCCATGCTCGCGCGGCGGAGCCGGCACCGCGTCCAGGGCCTGCACATCATTGGGCACGATGACGCAGGTCACCGCGCGGTGGTCGCGGGCGATGCGCATGGCCCGGTCCAGCACATGGCGCAGCTGAGCAGGCACCGTCACGGTCTGCACATACTCGTGGGCCACATCCTTGAACAGGCTGTGCAGGTCGACTTCCTGCTGGTAGTCGCCGCCGATGGCCGAGCGGGCCTGCTGGCCGACGATAGCCACCACCGGCTGATGATCCGCCTTGGCGTCATACAAGCCATTGAGCAGATGGATGGCGCCCGGGCCCGAGGTCGCCATGCACACGCCCACCTCGCCGGTGAACTTGGCATGCGCACAGGCCATGAAGGCCGCAAGCTCCTCATGGCGAGCCTGGATGAAGGACATCTTGTCTCCAGCCCGGCGCATCGCCCCCATGAAGCCGTTGATGCCGTCACCCGGGTAACCGAAAACACGCCGCACGCCCCAGGCCTGCAAACGCTCGATCAGTTGGTCAGCTACGGTTGCCATGCCAGCGCATAGCAATTGGGGTGCCCAGCTCGGCGTCAACGCGGTCCCGCAGGGGCGCCCCATAACGCCGCACCGGCCCTTTGGGCGGCGGTCAATGCGCAAGCAGGTAGGCGGCCATCAGTCGCGCCTGCGTTTCGCTGATGCCCACGGTGGGCATGGCCGTGTGGGGGTCCACGGACTGTGGGTCCCGGATCCAGCGAGCAAGACTGTCTTCCGCTGTCTGTACATGACCGGCGATCCGGCCGCGGGAACCGAGGCCTTCCAGCCGGGGGCCGACCCCGGTCACCGGCCCGACGACGCCGGGAATCATGTGGCAGGCAATGCAGCCATGCTGCGCCAGTGCGCTGCGGGCGGCTTCCCACCGGTCGGACGTGAGTGCATCTGGCGCCATCGCGGCCTCGCTGCTGCCGGCGCCCGGCGCTGCGCCGGAGCGCGGCCGGGTGCCCGCCGGGCGTGGCGCCGGAGCTTCGGGCGGGGCCCTGCAGGAGGGCGGCGCAGCGGCGGCCAGGCGTTTGTAGTCCATGGGCTTCAGGCTGGGCAGATGGTCGAGGAAAGCGACGACGGCCCACAGCTCTTCCTCGGCCAGCCGGTATTCCCAGGCCGGCATGCCACTCATCTTGATGCCGTGGCGGGTGATCCAGTACAGCTCCGCCGGACGCCAGTGCCGGCTCGCCTCGACCAGGGAGCTGGGCACCGGCTGCAAGGCCAGGGCGAAGGCCTCCGGCGCCACGCCCGGAGCCCCATGGCAGGTCACGCAGCGGTCGCGGAAACAGGCGGCGCCCAGCGGCCGATGAGCCGCGTCGTTCCAGCCGTCTGGCACCGAAACCGCCTCTGCCCGGTACCTCACGGCCTGCCGCAGCGCCACCTCCAGCAGCCGGTGCACCGGCCGCCAATGAGGCCCCGTGGCGCTGACGTCATAAAAGCCGCCCCAGACAAACGCCAACGCCCCTGCCGCCACCAGGAGCGAGGCGGTCAGCAAGGTGCCGAGGACGAGGCCACAGGCGCGGCGCGCAGCGGGGGACATGGGCGCGGCATGGCAAGACCAGTGCCCATCGGCGCCGGACATCCCGCACAAGCCCGCAGGTGTGGGCGGTCCCCCGCAGGCCCGGCGGGAACGCCGCATGCCTCTGGCGGGCGATGCACGCGCGCCGTTCCGATCCACCCGTTCCGAAGCCGGCCTGGCAGCCCGGAGCACCGCTCCAGCGGCGGCTCGGCTGGCCGGGGCTGCTGGTGTGCGCCGCCACCCTGGCTGGCTGCGGCGACGAGGTCCGTGAGCCGCGCGCGCGATGGGAGATCCAGGGCGCCGACCTGGCGCGCGGGCGTCAGCTGATGACCCATTACCAATGCGGCAGCTGTCATCAGATCCCGGGCGTTCCCGGCGGCTCCCGCCAGGCACCTGCGCTGGACGGGTTTGTCCACCGCAGCTTCATTGCGGGCCAGTGGCCCAACACGCCGGAGGGCTTGCAGCAGTGGTTGATGGACCCGCCCGCGGTGGTCCCTGGCACCACCATGCCTCGCCTGGGCGTGTCTGAAGCGGACGCGCGTGACATGGCCGCCTACCTGCTGTCGCTCCCATGAGCGTGGCTGCGGTGATGCACCCGGCCAGCCGGGAAGCCGACACCCTCGCCGCGGTCATCGAGGCCACGCTGTGGGTGTGTACCGGCGCCCTCGCCCTGGCCATGCTGGCGCTGGCCGGCGCGCTGCTATGGCGTTCACGCCGTCCGGTGGCGGACGGCGTCTGGATCTGGGGCGGCGGTGTGGTGTTGCCCTTGCTCGTTTTTGGCGGGCTGTTGGGATGGAGCATGGTCAAGAGTGAAGGGCTGGATGAGCCCCCGCCGCCTGACGCCTTGCAGGTGAGCGTCACGGGGCGCATGTGGTGGTGGGACCTGCATTACGGCACCGACGGACCAGCGGCGGCCTTCGCGACCGCCAATGAACTCCGGGTGCCGGTGGGGCGGCCGGTCCGGCTGACACTCGCCTCCGGCGATGTGATCCACAGCCTGTGGGTGCCGTCCCTGGGCGGCAAGATGGACGCGGTGCCGGGCCGGCTGAACCGCCTGACCTTCACCGCCCGTGAGCCAGGCGTCTATCGCGGCCCGTGCGCCGAGTATTGCGGCACGCAGCACGCCGGCATGGTGCTGCAGGTCGTGGCGATGGCGCCAGAGGCATTCGAGGCCTGGCGCCAGGCGCAGACGCGGCCTCACGCCAGCGCCGACAAGGTTGGAGACAACGGCTCGCGCCTGTTCCAGTTGCACGGCTGCGCCTCCTGCCACAGCGTGCGCGGCCACCGCGAGGCCCCTGCCGCGGAAGGGCTGGGGCCGGATCTCACCCATGTGGGCCAGCGGCTGTGGCTGGGTGCCGGCACCTTGCGCCAACCCGGAGGGCGCGAGGCGCTCAAAACCTGGATTGCGGACGTGCATGCCGCCAAGCCGGGCGCCCGCATGCCGTCTTTCCAGCACCTGCCGCCGCAGGACATCGAGAGCCTGGCTGCCTTCCTGGCGGAGGCGCCTTGAAGCCCGCCGCGCGCTCGCCCTTGCATCCCGCGGCCCTGGGCGCCGGCCAGGCCGCGCCTGCCGCCGGCATGCCCGCGCCTCCCATCAGCGCGCTGCCGCGCCCGCGCGGGGAACTGGAGCAACTGGAGGCCGCCTGGGCGCCGCCGCGCGGCTGGCGACGCATCGGCAGCGTCAACAACATCTTCATCGGCCGGCTCTATATCGCCACGGCCTTTTTGTTCCTGCTGCTGGGCGGCGTGCTGGCCCTGCTCATGCGGGCCCAGCTGGCCGCGCCTGGCATGACGCTGTTCAGCGCCCCCGTCTATCAGCAGCTCTTCACCATGCATGGCACGGTGATGATGTTCCTGTTCGCGGTGCCGATGGTGGAGGCGCTGGCGGTGTACCTGCTGCCCAACATGCTGGGAGCGCGGGACCTGCCGTTCCCGCGCCTGTCGGCCTTCGCGTTCTGGGCCTATGCCATCGGCGGCCTGGCCTTCTATGCGACGCTGTTCTGGCAGCTGGCGCCGGATTCCGGCTGGTTCATGTATCCGCCGCTGAGCAGCACGGCCTGGTCCCCTGGGCTCAATGCCGACTTCTGGCTGCTGGGCATCGGCTTCATCGAGATCTCGGCCATCGCAGGCGCCATCGAACTGATCACCGGCATCCTCATGACTCGCGCGCCGGGCATGACGCTGCGCCGCATGCCGGTGTATGCCTGGTCCATGCTGGTGGTGGGCGGCATGATCGTGCTGGCTTTTCCGGCCGTGATCGCCGGTACCGCGCTGCTGGAGATGGAGCGCGCCCTGGACTGGCCCATCTTCGACGCCACCCGCGGCGGCGACCCGCTGCTGTGGCAGCACCTCTTCTGGTTCTTCGGCCATCCGGAGGTCTACATCATCTTCCTGCCCGCAGCGGGGCTGGTCTCCACCATGCTGCCGGCCCTGGCGCGCACGCCGCTGGTAGGCCGCCAGGCGGTGGTGGTGGCGCTGTGCGCGGTGGGCGCGCTGAGCTTCCTGCTGTGGGCTCATCACATGTTCACCGCCGGGCTGGGGGGGCTGGGCTTGAGCCTGGTGTCCATCTTCAGCGTCGCCATCGCGGTGCCAGGCGCGCTGCAGATCTTTGCCTGGATCGGCACGTTGTGGCGCGGTCAGGTGCGGTGGACCACGGCGGCGCTTTTCGTCACCGGTTTCCTGGGTGCGTTCGTGCTGGGCGGGCTGACCGGTGTCATGCTGGCCCTGCTGCCGTTCGACTGGCAGGCCCACGACAGCTATTTCGTTGTCGGTCATTTCCACTACGTGCTGATCGGCGGCATGGTGCTGCCCATGTTTGCCGCCCTCTATCACTGGATACCGCTGTGGCGGGGACGCGCGATGTCCGAGCGTGTCGGCCGCTGGGTGTTCGGCCTGATCTTTGGCGGGTTCAACCTGACCTTCTTCCCCATGCACATCGCCGGCTTCCTCGGCATGCCGCGCCGGGTGCACACCTACGGCGCGGGTCAGGGCCTGGAATGGCCCAACCTGGTCTCCAGTGCCGGCGCCGTGGTGATCGCCGTGGGCGTGCTGCTGTTCGTTGTGGACCTGGTCCGCAGCCAGCGCGGGCCGGAGCAGCCGCATAGCGACCCTTGGCGTTCTCCCACGCTGGAATGGCTGCCCTCCGAGGACTACGGCACTCGCAGCATTCCCCATGTGGAGCACCAGGAGCCGCTGTGGCATCGACCCGCCCTCCATCAGGAGGTGACGGCCGGGGTGCACTGGCTCCCCGGCAGCCTCACGGGCGGCCGCGAGACCCTGCTCACGAGCCCTTGGGAGGCAGCGCCGCGGCGCGTCGTGGTGCTGGCTGGCGACAGCCTCTGGCCGGTGCTGGGCGCCGTGGGCACGGCTGCCTTCTTCCTGCTCATGACCGTCAAGAGCACGGCAGGCACGCTGGCCGGGCTGCTGCTGGCCACCGTGGCCATCTGGCGCTGGCTGTGGCAGACGGACGCCCATCCTCCCATGGCCGAAGGGGAAGCCGCAGAGGGCCGCTGGCTGCCGATCGGGGCCAGCGGCCGCGCCTCGCCGTCCTACTGGGCCACCTGGATCGTGATCGTGGTCGGCGCGTCGGTACTGGCCTCCATGGGCTTTGCCCACCTGCATGTGGCCATGCGCCTGGCCGTGTGTCCGCCACCCGGTGCGCAGCTGCCGGGCAGCTCGACCCTGCTGTGGGCCACGGCGGGCTATGCGGCCAGTGCAGCGCTGATGGCCGCGGTCGGCCGCGGGCTGGGGGCTGGTCCGCTGGCACGCTGGCGCGTGGCGGGCCTGCCCGTCGCATGGGGGCTGGTGGCGGGGAGCTTCGAGCTGGGTCGCCGCGCGGCGCTGGGGCAGGGCCCGGCGCCGACCGTGGACGCCTGGACGGGCACCCTGGCCGCGCTGGTGGCCTACCAGGGCCTGCATGTGGTGATGCTGCTGGTGCTGGCGGCCTATCTGGGCGCGCGGATACTCGCGGGCCTGGTCCGGCCGCGTCAGCGCAATACCTGGGACAACATCCGGCTGCTGTGGGGCTGGTGCTGTGTACAGGGCGTTTTGGTGTTGTGGTGGCCCACGATCGTGGCCTTGGGAGAATGAAACGATGAGATGGAGCAGACGCGTCGGACCGACGCTCGTGTGGGGCAGCCTCTACAGCCTGTGCGGCGCCGGCGCAGGATGGGCGCAGGCACAGACGGCCGCGCCCATCCCGGACGCACAGGGGCCTGCGGCCCCGGCGCCGCTACCCACGGTGGTGGTCACCGGCAGCGTCACGGAGCGCGCCC